>VYMG01000054.1_pt1 | contig 84929 bp, 66 predicted proteins | sample 5115261 | NCBI WGS metagenome assembly VYMG01 (sample SAMN12291781, study PRJNA351875) | freshwater metagenome | isolation source: freshwater lake | place: USA: Michigan, Wintergreen Lake | collected 2013-08-08
CGAACCATCCACCAGCGGTCTTGGACAGACTCGGGGCAACCCGATTCGTCGCGGAACACGCCGCGATGCTTCGCGCAAGCGAAGCAAGCCCAAGCCCGCCGATCCCGGTGCGCCAGCCGCTTGCACGCTTTGGACAACCAAAGCGTGGCGATCATCCCACGCACGCGGAAATCACAAGCCTGCTTGTTCTCAAAAATGAACCGAGGCCGCGAAAGCGGCCCCGGTACTTCTTTGGCTTGCGCCCTCGTTCGCCCATCACCGCTCGCGATACTCCCACGCCACGCCCGGCGTGTACCCGATCAACTCATACAACTCCTTGCGCGTCTGCATCTGATCAATGACCCCGCTCACGCTGCCATCGCGCTTCATTGCCGCCAGCGCCTTGTCCACCGCTCCCATCGCGATGCGCAGCAGGCTCACCGGATAGATCACGCAGTTGTACCCAAGTTCCGCGAATCGCGCAATCGGAATGATCGGCGTCTTGCCAAACTCCGTCATGTTCGCCAGCATGAACACCTCACGCCCCGGGCACGCCGCACGCAGTTGCTTCGCGAACTCACCAAACTCCTGCTCGCTCGTCAGTCCTTCCGGAAAGATCATCTCCGCGCCGGCCTGCACGTACGCCGCCGCGCGCTTCACAGCCGCATCAAACCCCTCGACACCCCTCGCGTCAGTCCGCGCGCACACGATGAACGCCGCCTCCGCGCCGCTCCCGGGCAACTGCTTCGAAACTTTCACCGCCCATTGCACCTTCTCCACCATGTGATCCACCGGCACCAGTTCCTTGCCGTCCAGATGCCCGCATCGCTTGGGGAACTTCTGGTCCTCAATGTGCAAACCGGCCGCCCCCGCCTTGGCGTAATCAATCACCACCCGCCGCAGCATCTCCGCCTCGCCGAAACCGGTGTCCGCATCCGCAATGATCGGAAGCCCACTCGCGTCGTACGCCTCGCGGATGCACTTGGCAAAGTGCTCGTGCGTCAACAGCCCTACATCCGGCACCCCCGCACTCACACTGGTCGCCGCGCCCGAGATGTAGCACGCTTCGAACCCGTGCTTGGCGATTGCCAGCGCGGCGAGCGCATTGAACGCCCCAGGGATAGCCACGCATGATGTCCGCATGCGCTGACGAAGACGATGAGCCGGTGAGAGTGTGGGTTGCATATCCGATTCTTGACCCCTCGCGGCTATCATTCTTGCTGAAACGCGTATGACTGCCGCGCCCACCACCATCCCCGCAGAGTCCCCGCTGCCTGCGTCCCGGTCGCGCCCTGCGCCGCCGCGCACCCGCGCGCAGGCCCTGCTGGCGACGACCAAGCCGGGCATCACCCGGCAGGTCACGCTGACCAGCGCGGTGGGGTTCGTGATGGCCGCCGCGGCCCGAGCGGGTGAATGGCAACTCTCGCAGCTTGCACTGCTGGGTGGCATGACCATTCTCGGCACCGCCCTCAGCGCTGCCGGTGCGAATGCGCTCAATCAATGGATGGAGCGTCACCGCGATGCCGCGATGCCGCGCACGACCAATCGCCCGCTGCCCGCCGGACAAGTCTCGGCGCACGGTGTGCTCGGCTTTGGCGCTGCTCTCTGCCTGGCGGGGCTTGCGGTGTTGTGGGCGTTCACGGGCATCGCGCCGATGCTCATCTCGCTCGCGTGCATCGTGAGTTATCTGGTCTTCTACACGCCCATGAAGGTCTCGACACCGCTCGCGACCTTCGTCGGCGCGATTCCGGGCGCGCTGCCTCCGATGATCGGCGCGGCGGCGGCCTCGGGCCTGACCGGGCTGGCCGCGATGCGCGAGCCTGCTGGGCTGGTGCTCTTTGCGCTCATGTTCATCTGGCAAATCCCCCACTTCCTCGCGATCGCGTGGATGTACAAGGATGACTACGCCCAAGGCGGCTACGCCGTCCTGCCGGTGGTTGACCCGCAAGGTTCCACAACGGCGTGGACCGTGGCGTTGTGGACGCTCGCACTCATTCCCGCGACACTGCTGCCCGCAACGAATCTCAACGGCGTGGTGGGCATGCCCTATGCGGTCATCGCAGCGGCGAGTGGACTGGCGTTTGGTTATCTGGCCCTTCGGCTCATCATGGATCGCACGCGCGAACGCGCCCGCGTGGTCTTCTTTGCGTCTATCGCGCACCTGCCGCTGCTGCTGCTGGCCATGACCATCGAAGCGACGATCCGCGCCGTGTGGTGATCACGACTCCACGATCTGGCGGGCACGCGTGATCGCTTCTTCCAGTGTTTCAAAGGTGTTTTCGAGACCAATCTTCCGGTCCAGGCCCACTCGCACCATTTCAAAGAGCGGCTGGGCGTGCACGCCCCCCAGAAGCAGCACGGTGCCGTTGCGGCGGCACTTGTCGTGGAACTCTTCGAGCGCCTGCAGGCCCGTCGCGTCGATGTGCGGCACGCGACGCATGCGGAGGATGAAGACACGCGGCAGTTTGCCCTGGCGACGAAGCGTGTCCTTCAGTCGGTCGGCGACGGCGAAGAAGAACGGACCGTTGATCTCGAAGACCTCGACGCCTCTGGGAATGTCCAGACCTTGCACTCGCGTGGCGTCTTTGCGTTCCAGCACGCTTTCGGCGTCGCCTGTCTGCGGGGCGGCCATCTCCATGGTGATGGCGCTGACCTCGCTGAGTTCACTCATGCGCTTGATGAACAGCATGCTCGCGAGCACCATGCCCACCGCGACAGCGATGGCCAAGCCAAAGAAGATGGTGAGCCCGAAGGTCGTGAGCAGCACCGCCACGTCGCTGGCGGGCGTGCGGAGCAGAGCGCGGAAGCGGGTCATGTCGCTCATGTTCCACGCGACGACGAACAACACGGCAGCGAGCGCGCTCAGCGGCACGAAGCCCATGAGCCTGGCGGCGGCAATGACGATCACGAACATGAACAGTGCGTGCAAGACGCCGGCGACAGGAGTTCGCGCGCCTGCTTTCACGTTTGCGGTGGTGCGGGCCGCGCCGCCTGTGGTGGGCAGGCCTCCCAGGAGCGCGGTGGCGATGTTGGCCACGCCCAGGCCCACGAGTTCTTCGTTGCTGTTGTGCCTTTCGCCGGTCATGCCGTCCGCGACGACGGCGGAGAGCAACGTCTCGATACTCACAAGAATCGCGATGGTCGTGGCGGGCAGGATGAGATCGCGCACGAGTTCGAGGGTGATGGGCGGGAAGCGGTTGAATTGAAAGTCGCCGGAGACGCCGCCAAACTTGCTGGCGATGGTCGCGACGCTGCCGGTCTGCAAGACGCCCCAACCCAACAGCCACGTGGCGGCCGCTGCGACAACAACGCCTATGGCGTAGGCGGGCCAGCGCGGCAGGACTCTGCGCAGGAGCAGCAGGACGCCCAGCGTCGCCCCACCGATGGCGAGCGTGCGCCAATCGAATGTGTGCCACTGTGCGGCGACAGCGCGGACTTTGTCGAGCCAACCCGGTGGCGTGGTGGTGAGTTGCAGGCCGAAGAAATCGCGGACCTGAGCGGTCGCGATGATGAGCGCGCTGCCGGTGGTGAAACCTGCGGTCACTGGGAAGGGAATGAACTTGACGATTGCGCCAAGCCCGGTGACACCCATGATGATGATGATGACTCCGGCCATCAGCGTGGCGAGGGCGAGGCCCACGTATCCGTGCTCGGAAGCGATGAGATAGAGGATGGCGATGGAGACGCCGCTGGGGCCGCCGATCTGAAACTTGCTGCCGCCGAGCAGACTGACGAGCAGGCCGCCCATGATGGCAGTGACCATGCCCATGACCGGCGGCACGAGGGACTCGCCGGCGGCGACGCTTTCGGGAACGCTGGCGATGCCGACGGCGATGGCGAAGGGCAACGCGATGGCGGCAACGGAGAGGGCGGCGATGATGTCGGCCTTGGCGTCGGGCCAGCGATAGCCGTCACGAAGTGTGCTGATCAACGCGGGGGTGAGGCCGCGAATGAGCGTGCGGAGGATGGAGGCAGACTTGTTGATCACGCAGATGTCCGGCGGGCGGCATTCAGGTTACTCCTATCGGCAATGTGGACCATGGTCCATAACTGTGTTGCCCGGCGGGTTACGCGTGTCGGCATAGATGCGCCACAAGGGAGAACTTCCGCAGATTCGCGCGTGGAATGAGGCGATGGGTTGCATGCGACACCCATTGATGCGATGGTTGCGACACATGAAGGGCACACTCACATTCTGCGCCTGTACGTGCCTTGCGGTGTGGGGCGGCCTGCGCGCATGGGAGCGATATCAGGCAACCTGGCCAGTGACCCGCGCCGCGGACTGGCAGATGGACAAGGGCAATTATAAGAAGGCCCTTGCGATGCTGGCGGACGCGCACCAGCGAAACCCACACGACCTGAAGGTGACGGCGATGCTGGCTGAGTGCTTTGACCGCCAAGGCGACAAAGCGATGGCGGCGGTGCTGTATCGCGAGGCTCTGCCGTATCTGGAAAGCGACCATGCGTCGCCCAGCTCGGCATATCACCGGGAGCGTCTGAAGATGCTCCAGATGCTCGGCCACTGACGTACGCTGGTGCGTGACGTTTCTCGCGCCACTGCCTGCCATCATCGCCGCGTGCATCTGCGTGCCTGCGCTGCTTGCGCTGTATCTGCTCAAGCTGCGCCGTCGCCCTGTGCGCGTGGGGAGCGTGCTGTTCTGGCCCAAGGCGAGTGAAGACACGCAGGCCAACGTGCCTCTGCGGATGATTCGTCCCAGTTGGCTGCTGCTGCTGCATCTGCTGGCGCTGGCTGCGCTGCTGACGGCCTTTGCGCGGCCTGCGGTCGAGGGTGACGCACGCGACGGGCAGCGCGTGGTGCTGCTGATTGACAATTCCGCGAGCATGTCGGCGGCGGACACTCCGGGGGAAGCGACGCGGCTGGAGCGTGCGAAGACGCGCGCTAAGGAACTGGTGCGAGAAAGCCGCAGCGTGACCGGCTCGCGCAGCGTCGCGGTGGTGAGTTTTGCACTGGCGGCGGAAGCGCGGTCGGGCTTCACGAGCGCGAGCAGCGTGGCGAATGCGGCGATAGATGCCATTGAGCCGACGGATCAACCCGGCGACCTCGCTGCAGCGCTGGCGCTGGTGGAAACGCTGTCACAGTCGGTGAGTGAGGGCGATGCCGACGCGCCGCGTGAACCGCCCACGGTGGTGCTGCTGAGCGACGGGAGTTTCGCAGCATTGCATAGCGCTTTGGAGGCGCGGCTGGCGGTGCGGTATGAGCGCATCGGACCTGGGGCGGGCGAGAGCGCTGACAACGTGGGGATCACGGCGTATGCGGTGCGGCGCGATGCGACGAACCTGCGGACGGCGCGCGTCTTCGCGCGGGTGGCCTCGACGCGGGCGGATGTTGATGTGGCGCTGACACTGGCGCTCGACGGCAACGCGCTGGAACGGCGCGCGGTGCGCGTGGGGAGCGAAGCGACAGAGGTCAACTTTGAACTTGCGGATGTGCCGGCGGGCGTGCTGACGCTGGCCGTGGAGCGCGATGACGCGCTGGCGAGCGACAACCTGGCGAGTGCGGTGCTGCCGCCGCCACTTGCGCCGCGGCTGGTGGTGGTGCGAGAGACTCGCAGCGAGAGCCCGACGCGGGATGCGAGTTTCCTGCTCACGGATGTGCTGGAGGAACTGCAGCCACAGTCGCTGACGGTGCTGACGCCCGAAGCATTCGCGCAGGCAACGACGGACGCGACGTTTGGCGCGCAGGCTGATCTGGTGGTGATTGACGGCGTGCGAGCGCAGGCACCGCGGGGCGTGCCGACGCTGAGTTTCGGGCCGCCGCCTGCGGTGGCCGGGCTGAGCGTGGCGGAGACGCAGCGCGTGCGGGAGGCAAGCGTCTTCTGGAACCGCGAGCATCCGCTGATGCGCGGCGTGACGCTGGATGCGTTGACTCTCGCGAGGGCGTGGACCGTGACGACCAGCGACGGGCCGACGCGGTTTGACGTGATTGCACGGAGTGATGACAGGCCGCTGATCATGCTTGCGAGTGATGACACCAACGAGCATGTGATCGTGACGTTTGACCTGCTGGAGAGCAACTGGCCCTTGCAGGCGGGTTTTGCGGTGTTTGTGGCGAATGCGACAGACTACCTGACCCGTCGCACGCAGCGCGTGAACGCTGCGGCGTTTTCGACGTCGCAGATCGCATCGGTGCGACTGACGCGGACGAGCGCGGTGAGCATTGCGGGGCCGGTGGATATCACGCCACCCACGCTGGCACAGCAGACGCCGGGCGACATTTCGCTGGGACACGTGGCGCGGACGGGGCTGTATGTGGTGCGCGGCGGAGCGAGCGGCAGCGACCGGGCGGTGGCGGTGAATCTGGTGAACGCGACGGAGACGGCGCTGGCGTCGCCTGATGCGGTGCAGATTGATGGCAAGCCGGTGGCGATGATCTCGACGGGACGGGGACAGCGCGAGGTGTGGCACTGGCTTGTGCTTGCGGCGCTTGCGCTGCTGGGGGTGGAGTGGCTGGTGTATGCGGCGCGGGTGCGGGCTTAGGCCTGCACGCCCTGCACGAAGACGGCATCGACGGGGTTACCGCCAAATTCGTAGGCAAGGTCGCGCTCATCGCGGGTGCGGAGGAGGACCATGTCGGCACGCATGCCGGGAGCGATGATGCCACGATCGCGCAGGCCGAGCACGTTGGCGGCGTTGATGGTGACGGCGTGGATGGCCTCGGGCACGCGCAGGCCGCAGTGGCGCACGGCGAGGGCGATGATCATGGGGATGCTGATGGTGGGCGCGCTGCCGGGATTGCAGTTGGTGGCCATGACAAGGATCGCGCCGGCGTCGATGAGAGCGCGGCCGTTGGCGTAGCGGCCATCGAGGTGGAAGCCGCAGGCGGGGAGGATGACGGCTGCGGTGTCTGATGCGCCCAAGGCCGTGAACTCAGCGGGGCCGCTGGCTTCGAGGTGATCGCAGGAGACGGCGTTGAGGGCGATAGCTTCACGCACCATGCCCAAGGCGTTGAACTGATCGGTGTGGACGCGGATGGGCATGTTGCGGACTTTGGCGGCTTCGAAGAGGAGGGTGCAGTCTTCGACACTCCACGCGCCTTTCTCGCAGTATGCGTCGATGGCGAGTGGACCGCCGTCGGGGCGGCGGTGGTGCGTGGCGATTTCATGGAGCGTGCGGCGGCATGTTTCGGTGACGAAGTCGGGAGACTCGGGGTCGAGCGTGTGTCCCAGCAGCGCGGTGGGCGTGACGTGGGGCACGCGCAGGGCGTGGGCTGCATCGGTGATGGCGTGGAGCATCTTGCTCTCGTGCTCGAGCGAGAGGCCGTAGCCGGTTTTGACTTCGACACTGGTTGTGCCGTGAGCGAGCATGGCGCGGAGACGCGCGGTGAGGGAAGCGGCGAGTTCCGCACGGGAGGTCTCGCGCGTGGCGCGGACGGTGCTCATGATGCCGCCGCCCCTGGCCATGATCTGCTGATAGGTTGCGCCGGCGAGCTTCATCTGCCACTCGTCGAGGCGCGAGCCGCCCCAGCAGGCGTGGGTATGGCAGTCGATGAAACCGGGAAGCAACACGCGGCCCTGGGCATCGATCATGTGCTGGGCGGGGGTTGCCTCGCGCGAGAGAGCGAGGCCGCGACCTGCCGGTTCCACGGCGACGATGCGACCTTCGCGCACGAGGACGTCGGCTTCATCGATGACGTAGAGCAGTTCCATGGCGCGGCCGCGGCGCGGGCCGACATCGACCGTGGGTGTGACGACGCGGGCGTTGGTGATGAGCAGACTCACTGGTCACCTCCAGCCTGCATGAAGCCGGGGCGCGATGCGAGGCCCTGGAGGAAGGTGTAGAACATGTGGGCTGCGAGGCGTGCGGTGCGGTTGTTGTCGTCGTGCGGGGGTGAGAGTTCCATGATGTCAAAGCAGCGCACTAGCGGGTTGGCGGCGCACCACGCGACCCACTGCTCGACAGCGAGTGAGGAGAGACCGGCGGGGTTCATGGCACTGACGCCGGGCGCGTGGGCGGCGTCGATGGCATCGAGGTCGAGGCTGACGAGAATGTCGGTTGCGCCGGCGGGGATGGCGTGGGCCGGTTGCGTGACCAGACGGCCGCCGATGGTTGCGAAGTAGGCGGCGTGCTCAGCGCTGTTGACGGATGACTTGGCGCCGACAACGGCGAAACTGCGCACGCCGCAGACCTCGGCGATGCGGCGGAAGGGCATGCCGCTGCCGGGCGTGTCGCGCACGTCGAGGTGTGCATCGAAGTAGAGCACGTGCGGGGCGGTGGGTGTGGCGCGAGCGGGCATGACGCGCTGACGGAGATGTTCGAGCAAGCCGCAGGCGAAGGCGAAGGTGAGATCGTGACCGCCGCCGATGGCGATGGGAAAGAGGCCGAGTTCGAGGATCGCACGGGTTGCGTCCGTCACGCGATTGTGTGTTTCTGCGAGAGCAGCGGCGTCATTTCCTGGTGCGGGCGTGACGTCGCCAGCGTCGAAGACTCGCGGCAGCAGGCCGCTGGCGGGGTGAGCGACGCCGTACTTGGCGAGGGCTTCGCGGAAGGCTCGGGGGCCTTGGGCTGCGCCGGGACGACCGTTGTTGAGTCGAACGCCGAGGTCGTCGGGGAGGCCCAGTATGGCGACTTTGCAGGCTGTGGGGAGCGCCTGCTGGATATGAGCGGCGAAGCGGGCCGCGGGCATGTCAGCGGGCCAGACTGCGGGCTGCGTGTGCGGAATGTTCATCACACAAGCGTACGTGAGAGCAGTTCGGACATGAGGATCCCGTGATATCGCTAATCCGATAATTTTCCGGCAGCGCAGGAAACATCATGCAGCCGAAGAAGAGTGACCGACGTATGGTGAGCTTCCGAAGCGGTCGCGACTTGATGTATTCGTCGCGACGTTCTGGACTCCTGCAAGCAGTGCGTGACGGTGACACGAAAGTCGTGCAGATACGACGAATGGCTGTGACAGCCTCGGTCAGCAGAGAACGCATGATGGCGGAGTTTCGCGACGGAAAACGAACTTGAGAGATTGTCACCATCGCGCACGACAGTGCGCGATGGCGGCGGGCATCAACCTACACGGAGGTATGACAGCATGCGCAAGCACGCTCTGGCTCGGCTTTTCTGTGTTTTTGGCGTGACGGTGTCGACGGCAGTGATCGCGACGGGCTCGCCGTGCGACCTGGATTTTGACAACGACGGCGTGTACCCCAGTGAACGGGATTTGACGACGTTCTTCGATGTGTTTTCGGGAGCGGCGTGCGCGACATGCGACGACATTGACGTGAACAACAACGGGGCGTACCCGGAGACGGCGGATGTCATCACCTTTCTGGACAGGATCTCGTCTGGCGGCTGCCTGGGCGAAGCGGACCCCCAGCCCACTCCGGACGGAGCGGTGCTGACGAGCACGGTGCCGGCTGACTTGATCGAGGCGCCGACGTGGGTGCGCTGGGTGGCGCCCTGGGGCAACAACAGCAACCCGGGCACACAGAGCGCGCCGTTTGCGACGGTGCAGGGGGCGCTGATGCGGTCGAATCGCAACGCGCATGGCGTGGTGTATGTGATGCCGGGCGAGTACACGATGGCGATTCAGTGGCAGTATGACAGCCTGCAGTATGGAGGCGAGTCGGAGGATCGGCCGCTGATCATCTCGGCGGCGCCGGGGAGCGTGACGCGGCCGATTCTGAACCTGCCGAACACGGCATCGGCGGGGATTCGGCTGGTGAACGGGACGAATCACGTTGTGGTGCGCGGGCTGGAGTTTCGCGGGCAGCCGCGGCATACGTCGATCATCGCGGCGATCGGCAGCGCACGGGGACTGCTTGTTGAGGACTGCGTGCTGATTGGCGGGACCAATGGTGTAAGCCTGCAAGGGCTGGACGGGCAAGTCGTTCGCGATGTGACGGTGAAGCGGACGATCATCCGCGATCAGCGCAATCCGAACACACACTCGCAAGGGGCGTATGTGTCGGCCAGCGACAATGTGACCTTTGAGGACTGCGTGTTCTTCAACAACGGGAATCGGGACACGTTCTGCCAGGGTGTCTACTTCGTACACGGGAATTACACGCGCCGGGTGATCAACAGTTGGTTCGGCGAGCCGGGATTCGCGGGGATTCAGGCGCGTGGCGGGGAGTTTGTCATCACGGGGAATGTGTTTGAGAAGTGCGGGAACGGGATCGGCGTGGGGCACCCGATGGCGGCGCCGTCGGGCAGCTGGACGTCGGGGATCTTCGCGAACAACCTGATCGCGGCGCCGGTGTATCCGGGCTGGGGCATCGCGCTGCAGCGGATGAACTGCGCGACGGTTCGGGACAACGTGTTCTTCTCGACGTTTGGCGGCGGGCAGGCGTTGGTGCGTCAGGAAAGCAGCCCGTGTGCGAACGTGTTCGGCAACGAAGTGCGCGGGTGGGGCTCGCCGTTTGTCAACAACTCCGGAGCGATCGCCGGTGGCGAGATGATTCAGATTCCGACGCTGGAGCCCGCTCCGCAGCAGCCGCGTCCTGCGGTGGACTGGGCGCGGCTCATGTCGCGGCCGCTGGGGGTGTGGGACCTGACCTATGAGACGCAGACGTATATCAACACCTGCCGGCAGTTGCCCTGAGTGATGGTGCGAGAACAGGCGACGAGAGACTGCGTCGGAACTACACTGAGGGGCGAATCCACTCGCACGGAGGCTCTCGCCCATGGGTTTGTTCTCGCGCAAGCCGAAATCGCCTGCTCAGACGGTTGTCATTCCTTCCAGCGGCGGAGGCGGACCCGCCGCACCTGCGACGACCAATGACGCGCGGGAGCAGCGGATCTTCGCGATCGGCAGTGACTTTCTGGCAAGGGCGCGCGGGCACAAGACCAGCGTGCTCTCGGCGAAGTTCTACAGCGATGCGCTGATGGAATGGAGCATGAAGGACCCGAACTTCAAGGTCCAGATGTTCCGCTTTGTTGACGCGTACCCGATGCTGAAGACGCCGGACGCGATTTATGACCACTTGACGGATTACCTGGGTCAGGAAGGCGTGACGGTGCCGGGCGTGATTGCGACGGCGATCAAGACCGGCGCGGTGGCGAAGAGCATGGCGACGGCGACGATCGGCTCGCAGATCAAGGGCATGGCGAGCAAGTTCATCGCTGGGCAGGATGCGGCGAGTGCGCTGCCGGGCCTGAAGCAACTGTGGGATGATGGCATCGCGAGCAGCGTGGACCTGCTGGGCGAGACGTGCGTGAGCGATGAGGAAGCCGACAGCTACGCGGCGAAGTATCTTGATCTGATCAACAACCTGCCTGCGGCCATGGCAGCGTGGAAGAGCCAGCCGCGATTGGAGAGTGATCACCTTGGAGCGATTCCGCGCTGCAACGTGAGCGTGAAGATCAGTGCGCTGAGCGCGCGGACAGACCCCATCGACAGCGAAGGGGCGATGCGCGACCTGATGAAGCGGCTGCTGCCCATTCTTGAAGCGGCTCGCGACAAGGGCGTGTTTGTCAACTTCGACATGGAGCATCACGCGCTCAAGGATTTCACGATTGAGCTGTTCCAGCGGTGTGTGACGCAGGTGAACTTCAATGCGGGGCTCGCGATGCAGGCGTATCTGCGCAGTGGCGTGGATGATGCCAAGCGCATGTGCGAGTGGGCGATTCGCAACAAGCGCAAGGTGAGCGTGCGCCTGGTGAAGGGCGCGTACTGGGATGCGGAAACGATCAAGAGCGAACTGCATGGCTGGCCCAACCCGGTGTGGGCGCAGAAGTGGCAGACGGATCGCTGCTTTGAGCAGATGACGGAAGTCTTCTTGGATGCGTGCCCGCGCAAGCAGGGCGATAGCGGCGTGTGTCTGGCGCTGGGGAGCCACAACGCGAGGTCGATCGCGGCGGCGCTGGCGGGTCTGGAGGCACGCGGGCTGCCGCAGAGTGCACTCGAACTGCAGATGCTGCACGGCATGGCGGATCAGTTGAAGCACGCCGCTGCGGAGATGGGGCTGCGGATGCGTGAGTACGTGCCGGTGGGCGAGATGATTCCGGGTATGGCGTATCTGGTGCGTCGCCTGCTGGAAAACACGAGCAACGAAAGCTGGCTGAAGGCCGGCTTCATGGACAATGCTGATGTTGGTGCATTGCTGCGGTCGCCCGCGCCCAAGAGCGGCTCGCAACCGGCGACGGATCTTCTGGCGATCAATCCTGAGCGGCACAACCTGAGCCCCGCGCCCAAGGGCGTGGGCAATGGCCGGCCGTTCTTCACGGAGGCGATTCGCGACTTCAGCGAAGGTGCACAGCGGGAGAAGTTTGGCCAAGCGATTGCGCGAGCGACGGTGCCGAAAGTCGCGAATGAGCGGACACCCGAGCAGGCTCGTGAGATGGTGACGCGGGCGAGCAAGGCATTTGCGGCGTGGCGCGATACGGACGCGGTCACTCGCGCGAACATGCTGGTGAAGGCGGCCCAGATCATGCGTGAGCAGCGCGATGGGCTGTCGGGCGTGATGATTCGCGAAGCAGGCAAGACCTGGCGCGAGGCTGACGCGGATGTGTGCGAAGCGATCGACTTTCTGGAGTACTACGCGCGGTGTGCGGTGCCGCTTTTTCAGCGACAGCGGCTGGGCAAGTTTGTCGGCGAATTGGATGAAGTGGTGTATCAGCCGCGCGGGGTGGCGGTGGTCATCAGCCCGTGGAATTTCCCTCTGGCGATCTGCTGCGGCATGACGGTGGCGGCGCTGGTGACCGGCAACACCGTGATCGTGAAGCCCGCGGAGCAGACGCCTGGCATCGCGAGCATCATGTGCGACATTCTGTGGCAGGCGGGTGTGCCAAAGGACGTGCTTCAGTTCTGCCCGGCACCGGGCGAGACGACTGGAGCGGCGTTGGTGCGTGACCCGCGCGTTGCACTGGTCGCCTTCACGGGGTCGCGTGATGTGGGCCTGGACATTCTGCATGCGGCGGCCCCGGCTTCGCCATTCTCGAGCGCAGATGCTCGGTCGAACGTGCCAACCCATATCAAGAAGGTCATCGCGGAGCTTGGCGGCAAGAACGCGATGATCATCGATACGAGCGCGGACTTTGACGAAGCGGTGATCGCGGTGCGGCAGAGCGCGTTTGGCTTCCAAGGCCAAAAGTGCTCGGCGTGCTCACGCGTGATTGTGGTTGACGAACAAGGTCCGCAGGGACCGGCGATGACCATGTTCTCGCGGCGACTGACCGAAGCGATGAAGGCTCTGACGATCGGCGATCCGCTGCATCCGGGCACGGACATCGCGCCGGTGATTGACGCGGAGGCGGCGACCAAGATTCGCGGCTTCATTGAGCGTGCCAAGGCAAGCGGCCTGAAGCATGTGGGACTGGAACTACCCACGAGCAACCCATTTGTGGCGGCGAACGCGAGCCGGTTTGTGGCTCCGCACGTGTTCCTGAATGTGCCGGAGGATCATGAACTTGCCCGCGAAGAGATCTTCGGGCCGGTGCTGGCGGTCATGCACGCCAGCAGTTTTGAGGATGCGCTTCGCATCGCCAACACCCCCACTTACAAGTTGACCGGTGGTGTGTACAGCCGCAAACCAAGCCATATTGAGCAAGCCAAGCGTGAGTTCCGCGTGGGGAACCTGTACATCAATCGTGGCTGCACGGGTGCACTGGTCGCAAGGCATCCGTTCGGCGGGTTCGGCATGAGCGGCGTGGGCAGCAAAGCGGGCGGAGCGGACTATCTGCTCCAGTTCGTGGAGCCCCGCGCGATTGCGGAAAACACGATGCGCCGCGGCTTTGCGCCCGAACTGTAATGGGGCAGCCCAGGCGGGAATCATTGATTTTCGGCGGAAATACCCCATTTCCGCCGATGATGCGCTATGCTGTGGCTCCGCTGGCGGCATGAAGACGCCCGGCGGCCTTGCAGTCCGTAATCGCAACGCGCAGGCATGGAGGCTTGCATGTCGGCATTGACAACGTCTGGTTCGGAGATCGAGAGCAAGATGACCAAGACCACCAAAGCGCCGCGCGCCACCGCTGAAAGCATGGCGAGCAAGCAGCGCGATATCTCCGTTTCGGAGTTCTTCGCGAAGAACCGTCACCTGCTGGGCTTTGACAATCCGCGCAAAGCTCTGCTGACAACGGTGAAGGAAGCCGTTGACAACTCGCTGGACGCGTGCGAAGAAGCGGGCATTCTGCCTGACATCACCGTTGTGATTGAAGACCTGCAACCTGATCGCGCGGCGGCGGCCAAGAGCTCGCGCTATCGCGTGACCGTTGTTGACAACGGGCCGGGCATCGTGCGCAAGCAGGTTGAGAACGTGTTTGGCCGTTTGCTCTTTGGCAGCAAGTTCCACCGCCTGAAGATGAGCCGCGGCCAGCAGGGCATTGGCATTTCCGCGGCGGGCATGTACGGGCTGATCACCACGGGCAAGCCCATGATGATTCAGACTCGCCCACACGCGCACAAGCCGGCGCACCACATCGAGCTGGCGATGAATACCAAGACCAACCGCGCGGAAGTGACGGTTGATGAGGAGACGGATGACTTTCCGTTGCAGCGCTTGCGCAGCCTGACGACGGGCACGCGCGAGCTTTCGGAGAAGAACGAATTCCTCTCTCGCACGCACTACCCCACGGGCACGAGCGTGAGCATCGAGATGGAAGGCCGCTACCAGAAGGGTCGCGGGAGCGTGGATGAGTTTCTGGAACTCACGGCCATCGCCAATCCGCATGCGAAGATCACGCTGGTTCCGCCCAGCCGTGAGAGCGCGGCGGAAGAGGACGATGTGCCGCTGCTGACGAAGAAGGCGAAGAAGAAGGACGAAGAAGAGGCGATCAAGGCGGATCCGAACAGCTTGCCTGATCCGTCGCGGACGCAGGAAGCGCCGGCCGGCCCCTCCACGACGACGGAAGTGGGCGGCGTGATTCTCTTTCCGCGCGGCGTGAGCGAACTGCCGCCTGAAACCAAGGAAATTCAGCCGCACCCCAAGGGCATTGAACTGGGCACGCTGCTTCAGATGCTGAAGGACTATCAGGAAAGCAGCGGCGACAGCACGTTGTACAAGTTTCTGCAGGAGAAGTTCTGCCGGGTGAGTGATTCGACGGCGAGTGACTTCTGCAAGGCCATCGGCGCAACCAGCCGCACGAAAGTCAGCGACATCGAGCCGCCACAGGCTGAAAAACTGTACAAGGAGTTTCAGGAAGCCAAGCTTGCACCGCCGCCGACTGACTGCCTTGCACCCATTGGGGTGCGTCAGTTGCTTGCCGGTCTGCTGAAGGGCGTGCGGGCCGAGTTCTACGCGGCGAGCAGCCGTGAAGCGGCGGTGTATCGCGGACGACCGTTCCAGATTGAAGCGGCGATCGCGTTCGGTGGACAGCTCAAGGCGGATGATTCGGCCCGCGTGATTCGCTTTGCCAACCGCGTGCCGCTGCTCTTCCAGCAAAGCGCGTGCAGCAGCTTCAAGAGCGTGACAGAAACGAACTGGCGCAACTACGACTTGCAGCACCCTCGCGCAAGCCTGCCCATCGGTCCGCTGGTCATCATGATCCACATGGCCAGCGTGTGGGTGCCCTTCACGAGCGAAAGCAAGGAAGCGATCGCGGATTATGACGAAATCCGCAAGGAGATGAAGCTGGCGCTGATGGAGTGCGGGCGCAAGCTGGGCACCTACCTGCGCAAGCGCGCGAAGATGAAGCGCGAAGGCGAACGCCGCGATGTCTTTCAGAAGTACATCGGCGAGATCGCCAAGGCCATCAATGCCATCAACGGCACTGACGCCAAGCAGCTCTACGACGCACTTCTTGAGCAGGCCAAGAAGCGCACCGCTATCGCTGACATGCAGCTCGACGAAGACGGCAAGCGCATCAAGGAAGAAGACCCCGCCGATCAGGAAGGCGTGCTCATCGTGGAAGATGAAGCGAGCCAGCAGAAAGACGAGCACGCGAGCGAGGGGAAAGACGCACCGCCCGCAATGAAGCTCAGCAAGGCTGAAGCCGCCGCACTCAAAGTCGCGGCGATGGCCAAGAACGATGAGCCGACGCTGCTGGACGTGAAGCCGGCCAAGCGGCAGCAGACGCAGAGTGCGAAACGCTCGCGCGGAGCCAGCGAGGAGACGCCGACGAAGTCCTCAGGCAAAGCCGCGAAGGCTCCCCCGCCGCCCGCCAAGCCAGACCCGAAAGACAAGCCCAAGATGCGACTCGTGAACGGCAAACTCGTGCCCGTGAATGAGCCCAAGCTGTTCTAATGGTGGAGCGGTGCTTAGGCCCGCTTTCGTCACACGGCACGCTCATCGTCACGATACACCATCACCTCGCACGCCCTGACACTCCGTATTCAAGCGATCACGCAAGGATTCACGCACATGGCCAAGAAACCCGCACAAAACGCAGCTCCGGCGGCTCGCACCAAGCCGCCCGTCAAGCACAGCGAGCGCGACAAGAAGACGCACGCGAAGCTCGTCGGCCTCGCGGATGAGATCGCGAGCAAGAGCCTCAAGGGCCGTGAGCCCAAGCTCGAGATTCCGGTCCGTACCAAGAGCAATACGACGTGGAGCAAGAAGCAGAAGATCCTGCAGATGGGCGACGCGACCAGCGAGCGAGAACTGTTCAACCTCAACCAGGCGAAACAGTTCATGCAGACCACGCTGCACGCCAGCACGATCAAGAAGCTGATTGACGAAGGAAAGACCAGCAGCCTCCGTGGCGTCTTTTACATCGCCAAGCACACCGTGGCCGGTACGAAGGAAAACACCTTCGACAAGCAGGAGGAAAGCGATCCGATTCTCGAAGACCTCGAAGTCTCACTCGGTGCGCTGCGCGAAGAGCTCCACATCTTCGCGGAGAATCGCGGCGCCATGGTCGGCAACATCACGCTGATCGATAAGGGCGACGAAATCAACTGTCGCCGCATGGGCAGCGGCGGGTATGCGCTGCCAAGCATCGTCGAACCGGACATCATCGAGTTCAAGAAGTGCGAAGCTGACTTCGTCCTGCACGTGGAAAAGGGCACGGTCTGGAATCGCTTCAACGAAGATCGATTCTGGGAGAAGAACAACTGCATCCTGACGCACGGCGCAGGCCAGCCCCCGCGCGGCTGCCGTCGCCTGCTGCAGCGGCTCAACCAGGAACTCAAACTCCCCATCATCTGCGTGCTCGACTGCGACCCGTGGGGACACTACATCTACAGCGTCATCAAGCAGGGCTCCATCTCGCTTGCGTTCGAGAGCTCGCGTCTCGCGATTCCCGACGCCAAGTTCCTTGGCATTCGCGCGAAAGACCACGAAGCCTGTGACCTCTCTGACGCCGTGAAGATCGACCTTGAGGCGACCGACATCAAGCGCGCGAATGAGATCAAGAACTATCCGTGGTTCGCGGAGCACAAGGGCTGGCAGAAGGAAATCGACCTGATGCTGAAGAACGGCTTCAAGATGGAAGTCGAAGCGATGCTGAACAAGGACATCAGCTATGTGACGGAGGAGTACGTGCCACAGCGGCTGCGGGATGAAGATTGGCTGGATTGAGCTGGCTCAGTCTTCGCTTGGCGGGCACACTCAGCCGCCCAGCCCCAGTTCGGCCCCATTCACGCAGTTGGCGGCGCGACCGTCTTCTTTCCAGAGCTTGACGATGCGCACAGTTTCGTGGGCGACGGCGAGCTGGGCCTGATCGGTGCTTGCGCCGACGTGGTGGCTGGCGTACACGCCCGGCAGGTGGGCGGTGTCGCTGTGCCAGGCAGACTCCGTTTCGGCGGGCTGGGTTTCCCACACGTCGAGGCCGGCGCGGATGTTCTTGGTCGCAATGGCTTCGCGCAGGGCGGCCTCGTCCACCACGCCGCCGCGGCTGGTGTTGATGAAGTACGCGCCGGGCTTCATCGCGGCGAAAAATTCCTTGTTGAAGAGCTTCTTGGTGCTGTCTGCAAGCGGCAGATGCACGCTCACGGCGTCTGCACGCTTGGCAAGGGCGAGCAGGGCGGGCGTGTCGGTGCCGCCGAATTCACAGCCCAGGGCGCTGGCGTGCTGGGGCGTGATGCCGCGTGACCACGCGACGACGTTCATGCCGAATGCGACGGCGCGCTTGATGACTTCCTGACCGATAGCGCCCACGCCGATGACGGCGAGGGTGGAGCCCTTGAGGCCACGGGCTTTGCTGAACTCCTTCTTGTTCCACTTGTCGGCTTTGACGCTGGCGCACATGTCGGGAATGCGGCGGTCGCAGCACAGGAGCAGGCCCATGGTGAGTTCGGCGACGGCGACGGCGTTCATGCCCGGGCAGTTGCAGACCGCGATGCCGCGCTTGGTGGCGCTGGGCACGTCGATGTTGTCGACGCCGCTGCCGGCACGCACGATGAGCTTGAGGCTCTTGGCGGTTTCGAAGACGGCGGGAGGCACCTTGGTGCTGCGGACGACGAGAATCTGCGGATCGTGACTGGCGACAAGCCCCGCAAGGCCGGTTGCGCCGGCGTTGGGGTCGTTGATCACTTCGCAGCCCAGAGCTTTGAGTCCTTCAAGGCCGGCTTTCTCGAACTTGTCCGCGACGAAAACACGCATGGCGACTCCTTGGTATGACTCAGCCCTCGGGCGGCGAGCAGGGCAGAAGTGTTGGCGCGAGAATGCCGGTTGGCAGCGTGCTACAACAGAGCATGTTTGAGAAGATGATGCGCGCGGGTGTTCCTTCGATCGTGCTGGTAGCGTTGGCGGGATGCGGGACGTCTCCTGACGCTCCGCGGTCGGTGCCTCTGGTCAATGGACAACCGTCGCCGACCAGCGGAGCGGACATGCGCGCGCCCGTGGCGCTGGCAGGGCGCGAGGCCATCACGTTTGCGGAGTTGGCGGCGCCGATGGCGGAGATTGCGGGAGCGCAGGCGCTGGAGGAAGTGGCGCTCGACCGGCTGCTTGCGCAGCGGGCCCGGGAGATGGGCGTGACAGTGACGCAGCAACAGATCGCGGCGGAGCAGGGGCTGTTTGTGCGGACCATGGCGGATGAAGCGGGACTGACGGAGCGCGATGCAGCCGTTGCGCTTGAGCGGGTGCGGGCGTCTCGCGGGCTGGGGCCGGTGCGATACAACTCGCTGCTGACGCGGAATGCGACGCTGCGGGCGCTGGTTGCGGCTGATGCAGTGCCGACGGCGGAACAGCTTGAGCAGGAACTCGCGCTGGCAACTGGCGAACGGTACCGGGTGCGGATCATCACAAGTTCGTCGCAATCGGCAGTGGCTCAAGCGCGGGAGCAGGTGCTGGCGCAGCCGCAGGCAGCGCGGTCAGCGACTTTCGGCAATCTGGCGACGAGCGTGAGCGGAGATGCTTCGGCGGCGCGGGGTGGGCTGCTGGAGGGAGTGAGTTCGGCGGATCCAGCTGTGCCGGGCGTCATTCGCAGCACGCTGGGAACGCTGGCGCCGGGAGATGTGTCACCTGTGCTTGTGCTTGATGCGGGGTTTGCGATTCTGCTGATGGAGTCGCCTGTTGCGCCACTCGAGAGCGATTCAGAGGCGACGCGGGAACGGGTGACGCAGCGAGTGACACTTCGGCTCCAGCGGCTGGCGATGGATCGGCTGGCGCGTGAACTGCTCGCCGGTGCGAACATCACGGCACTGGATTCGTCGCTGGGGTGGAGCCGGGAGAATCGCGCGGTCGGTCGGTGAAGATGACGCCGCGGTGTTGTACGATACAGCATGAAACTCGCCGTCTACTCGAGTCGAGCGTTTGAACGACCGCTGCTGGATCAGGCCAACGCCGGCCAACACACGCTGGTGCATCTGGACGCCTCGCTGGGCCCGGCGACAGTGAAGCTGTCGCAAGGGTGCGATGCGGCATCGATCTTTGTGTGCGACAACGCTTCGCGCGATGTGCTGCGAGAACTGCATGCGGGTGGAGTACGTCTACTTGCACTGCGTTCAGCGGGATTCAATCATGTTGATCTTGCGGAAGCGGAGCGGCTGGGGATGACGGTGGCGCGGGTGCCCGCGTATTCGCCTTATGCCGTGGGCGAGCATGCGGTGGGCTTGATGATGACGCTCAATCGCAAGTTTCACCGCGCGTACAACCGCGTGCGTGAGCAGAACTTCGCGCTCGACGGACTCATGGGATTTGACATGCACGGCAAGACCGCCGGCGTGATCGGCACGGGCATGATCGGTGAGGTGGTGTGCCGCATTCTGAGTGGGTTTGGCTGTCGCGTGCTGGCGTTTGATCCGGTGCGCAACCCAGCGTGCGAACGACTGGGCGTGGAGTACGTTTCGCTCGACGCGTTGTACGCGCAGAGCGACATCATCAGTCTGCACTGCCCACTCACGCCAGCGACGAAGCACCTCATCAACGCGGATGCGCTTGCGAAGATGAAGCCGACGGTTATGCTCATCAATACGAGCAGGGGCGGCGTGATTGACACACGTGCGCTGATCGCGGCGCTCAAGCGGCGGCGCGTTGGGAGCGTGGGCCTGGATGTGTATGAAGAAGAAGGCGATCTGTTCTTCCGCGATCTTTCGACGCAGGTCATCAGCGATGATGTGTTTGTGCGACTGCTGACGTTTCCAAACGTGCTCGTCACGGCACATCAGGGGTTCTTTACGCGCGAGGCTGTCGAGGCGATCGCGACGACGACGATGGAGAACGTGACGATGTTCGGCCAAGGAAACCTAGACGCATCGCGCAGCGTGACTGCACGAAAGGTCGTGTGACCTGCGAGCAGCCACTTTCCGTGTGGCTGCGATGGCGGCGGCAACTCACTTGCGACTCGATGAAGTTTCGAGCACGCTCACCCAGAGCGCGCGGTGCTCAGCGACGCGCCGTGTCGTGCTTGATCTCTGCAGACTGCGTGATACCGACGCGAGCGAGTGACAACCGACGCCGCCTGCGAGCCTGTTCACTGCGGATGTGCACACCGCCAATCCGGGTGATAGCGCACAATCGAGCACTTCTGGAGGCTTGATGGCCGTAGCGCCCGGAACATCCGGTTTGATGAGCTCTCGGGCAGCTTCTATGTCCGTCATGTGAACCACGTGACCCGTACACTGGCCGCTCATGCTGCCAGCCACGATTGGTCCATTCCAGATCCAACGCGAAATTGGCCGTGGCGGCATGGGAGTCGTGTATCTCGCGACGGACACCCGGCTCGATCGACCCGTCGCCATCAAGGCACTGCCCGACGATCTCGCCGCGGACCCCGACCGTCTTGCTCGCTTCCAGCGCGAGGCCAAGGTCCTCGCCTCGCTGAACCACCCCCATGTCGCGGCGATTCACGGGCTGGAACATGCCAATGGCCACGAGTACCTGATACTTGAGTACATCGAAGGCGAATCGCTGCATGAGCGCATCTGCAAGGGTCCGATCGCAGTCGACGACTCGCTGAGTTTCGCCAAGCAGATCGCCGAAGCGCTCGAAGCAGCGCACGAGAAGGGCATCATCCACCGCGATCTCAAGCCTGGCAACGTCATGGTCACGCCCGATGGCGTGGTCAAGGTGCTTGACTTCGGTCTTGCTCGCACGGCTGATGGCTCACCATCGACCACCGACGCCAACGCGATTGCCAACTCCCCCACCGTGGTTGCACGCCATTCGCCCACCATCCCCGGCGCGATCATGGGCACCGCAGGCTACATGTCGCCCGAGCAGGCACGCGGCAAGCCGGTCGACAAGCGCTCGGACATTTTCTCCTTCGGCTGCGTGCTGTTCGAGATGCTCGCGGGCACGGGGCCGTTTCCGGGAGAGACAGTCACCGACTCGCTGGGGGCGATTCTGCATCGCGACCCCAACTGGGCGCTGCTCCCACCCGCGACGCCGCGCCGCATTCGTGAACTGCTCACGAGTTGTCTGGCAAAGGAGCGAAAGAGCCGTCTGCACGACATCGCCGATGCACGGCTGGAGCTTGAACGTGCGATCACCGGGCGCGAGTGGGTTGCGTCGTCAGAGTCATCGCCGGCTCGCAAGAACTCGCGCGCGGTTGCCATTGCGGCTGCGGGCGCAGCGGCGTTGCTCGCGGGTGGTGTTGCTTGGATCGCTGCGAGCAAGGTCGCTCGGCCTGCTGCGGTCGCAGTCGCGCCGGCACAAACGTTTCATGTGTCGACGACGATCCCGAGCAAGCCGCCCTTCCAGGGCCTGTGGGGCATCTCGCCGGATGCGCGGTTTTTGGTCTATATGGCGTGGCCTGAGCTTGAGGCCGACAGCAGCAAGGCGCAAGGTGTGCTCATGGTGCGTCGATTGGATCGCGACGAGACGATCGTTCTCGAAGGCACCGAAGGGGCCAGAACCGCCGCGTTGTCGCCGGATGGGCGATGGGTCGCGTTTTCCAGCGCGAAGGATCGCGCGGGCACAAAGTTCAGCTTGAGGAAGATCGCACTCGACAATGGGCGACCTACGGGCAGGCCCGAGACCATCTGCGAACTCCCGCAGGGATCGTACTTCCAATTGGGCTGGGCATCGGACCGCGAAGTGGTCTTCGCGCCGAACCTTGAGCAGGCCATCTACGCCGTTGCGGTCTCGGGTGGCGAGCCGCGGGTTGTCGTCCGTGAGGAGCAGCCCGAGGGCTTTGCAGGTTGGAGTGAACTTCTCCCGCTGGTGGCTGGCCAGTCGATGTTGGCCACGCACTTCTCGATTGTCGCTGAGAAAGTGAAAGTCAATACCGAGGTCATCGACCTCGCTTCAGGGAAGCGAACGATCGTGCTCTCCGACGCCGGTGCGATGGGGGTTTTGACGGACAGCGTGCGTGGGGAAACTCTCGTGGTGTATGCGAAACCCGACCTGACGAATTTGTTAGCTGTGCGCTTCGATCTGGGCACGCTGCGCACGCTGGGCGAGCCCGTGCGGGTATGGAGCGGCAACACCATCAACCAGGTCAGAATCTCGCGGAACGGCACGCTTGCGATCTCAACGCGTGCATCGGACTTTTCGAATCGACGCCTGGCATGGCTCGACGAGAAAGGTCAGCCGCAGCCCCTCGCGGTGCCGACGCGCGGCTTCTCCGAGATCGCGGTCTCTCCGGACGGCAGTCGCGTGCTGGCGAATGTCGAGGTGTCCAACCCGGATGACCTGACTTCGGAATTGTGGGTGCAGGACCTGACACGCCGCACTTCGATGCGCATCCCGATCCAGGGCTTTGCGCAAGGCCTGATGTGGAACCCCAGTGGGCAGCGGGTCGTGCACGGCTCGTACGCCAAGGACGAGTTTGCAATCGTTGAGCGGCCCGCGAGTGGATCGGGCGAGCCGGTCAAGATGTTCGCGTCACCGCTTGCTGACCAGAAGTTCCTGCAGCCCTCGGCGTGGTCTCCCGATGGCAAGATGCTCGCGATCGTCCAGTCGGACATGAAGGTCAACAAGAGCGATGTGCTGATGCTGGAGCAGGAAGCGGGCGACGGCGGAAAGGCGATGTGGAAGGCCACGCCTTACTTGAACTCCCCCGATGATGAACACGCACTGCGATTTTCTCCTGATGGCAAGTGGGTGCTGTTCTGTTCGGTGCAGTCGGGGCGACATGAGTTGTACATGCAGCGTTTCACCGGCGCGGGGGCGGGTGTTGAAGATGGAAAAGCGGGCCGCGTGCAGGTTTCAACGAACGGGCACGATGGCTCTGCGTGGTGGAGCCCCGACGGCAAGGAGGTCCGCTTCGTCGACGGCGACAAGCAGGTCGTGAGTGTGGAAGTAAAGACCGAGCCGACGCTTTCGGTATCGATGCCGAAGCCGCTCTACAGCATCAAAGAGCTCAAGACCACGAGCTTCACGTGGGGGCCGGATGGGCGGTTGATGGTGATCCTGCAAGGCGAGAGCGAGCTAGCGACTCGGATTGACCTGGTCGTGAACTTTGCGGAAGAGATGCGGGCGAAGATGGGTCCGCCAAAGTAATCGCTGCGAGTGCGTGTGTGTCGCACAGACAAATCACGAAGATGTAGAAAACGGCCCCGGAACGATCCGGGGCCGTTGTGTTCTTGCACTGTGCGTGTGGGCGATGAACTAGCGCCGACGACGGGTTGCGACCAAGGCACCCAGACCAAGCAGGGCGGCTGCGCCCGGCGCGGGGACGATCTGATACGAGTACTGCATTTCGAGGAAGCCGCCCAGTTGCAGCCTTCCGGGATTCCAAGAGAGTGAAGAGAGCGGGGGCAGCGTGAGGCCGGCGGTGAAGGTGCCTGTCTGCATCAGCGCGCCGCCGGTGGGCGATGCGTACGCGGACACGTTGGAGACTACGCCCGAGATCGGTGCTTCGAGCACGAACTGAAACGGACGCGTCGCCGCGGGGAAGAGCGCGAGTTCACTTTGTGAGGACGACTGGAACGCACTGAAGATACCGCCAGGCAGCAAACCTGAAATCCCGCCGGCGTATTGCACGGTGAACGACGCGAGGAACGTGTCGGCGTTGGTCACCTGCGTGTCCGCAGTCATGATCGCCGTGCCACTGATCTGCACGTCCGTCAGCATGCGCGTGCCGCCTTGCGTGTTAAGGAGCGGGAGGACGTACTCGAAGTTCACTTCACCGGAGTTGGCCTGGATTGTTGCGCCAATTCGCGTACTGAATGACTCGACACCTGCTGCGCCACTCGGCACGCGAGCACACGAGCGGCGCACGCCGCCACGACACGTATCAGGCTTCAGATGGGCGTAGAGCGCTACTTTGGCTCAATCAACCCGTACACTGGTCGCTCATGCACCCAGCCGAGATCGGCCCATTCAAGATCGAACGTGAACTCGGCCGCGGCGGGATGGGCGTGGTGTATCTGGCGACTGACACGAGACTTGACAGGCAGGTCGCGATCAAGGCTCTGCCCGCCGACCTCGCGGCGGCACCGGATCGTCTCGCACGATTCCAGCGCGAAGCGAAGGTTCTCGCCGCACTCAACCACCCGAATGTCGGCGCGATTCACGGACTTGAGCAGTCGGAGGGGCACCAGTACCTGATTCTGGAGTACATCGAAGGCGAGACGCTCGCGGATCGACTGGCTGGCGGACCGTTGGCGGTCGATGAAGCGATCACGATCGCCAAGCAGATCGCTGAAGCGCTGGAAGCCGCGCACGAGAAAGGTGTGATCCACCGCGATCTCAAGCCCGGCAATGTGATGGTCACGGCTGAGGGTGTGGTGAAGGTGCTTGATTTCGGGCTGGCACGCACAGATGACGGGTCGTCTTCCACGACCAACGATGCCGTGAGGCCGGACTCGCCGACGGTCGTTTCGCCGGTGCGTCACTCACCCACAATCCCCGGCGTGATCATGGGCACTGCGGGGTACATGTCTCCTGAGCAGGCTCGCGGCAAGTCGGTTGATAAACGCTCGGACATCTTCTCGTTCGGTTGCGTGCTGTACGAGATGCTCACGGGGTTGTGTCCCTTTCCCGGCGAGACTGTCACCGATTCACTCGGCGCGATCCTGCATCGCGAGCCGGACTGGTCGATGCTGCCCGCGAGCACGCCAAGACGCGTCCGCGACTTGCTCACCAACTGTCTCGCGAAGGACCGCAAGCAGCGGCTGCACGACATTGCCGATGCAAGGCTGGAACTCGAGCGTGCGATGGCAGAACCGCGAGCCAGCGCTAAAGGCGTGGCGGCTGGGCGTCGCTCACCGAGGGCGGTCTGGCCGCTTGTGGCCGCCTGCGTGATCGCGGTTGTTGGCGGCACCTTCCCGCTCTGGTCGCCGCACGCTGGGCTGCGCGAGACACGCGTCGCGGCAGCGCAGGCAAAGCAGGTGGTGAGATTCACGATCGAGCCGCCCGCGGGGTACACGCTGCCGATGTTCGTCGGTTCCGGTGTGGGTGTCACGATCAGCCCGGGCGGAGATCGAATCGCTTACATTGTGAAAGCCGACAACAAGTCGCACCTCTGCGTGCGAGACATCGCAAGCGGTGAATCGCGCGTGCTCGCGAACACGGAGGGGTGCATAGCGCCGTTCTTCTCGCCCGACGGCCAGTGGCTCGGCTTTGTGGCCAAGGGGCGCTTGGTCAAGATACCTGCGGCGGGCGGGCCCACCCTCACGATCTGTGAAGTGACGAACTTCATATCTTTCGCGTGGCTCGACGACGCAACGATCGTCTGGGGAGCATCTCAGTCTGGCCTTTGGCGTGTCAGCGCCGATGGCGGTACTCCCGTGCGCCTTGCCAACGCTGGCCCCGACACGCAACCGCTGGAAAGCGGCATGCCCGTGCTCGCGTTCGATGTGCCCGCACGTGTTCCAGGCGCCGAGTACGTGCTCACGACCGCGTGGGACGGCCCAACCACAGAGAGTTTCTGTCTGCTGGCTGTTTCACTGAAGAACGGCGCGGTGCGCACCGTGCTCCGCGCCGTGACAGAGCCTCGTCTCATCGCACCCGATCGACTGATCTTCATGCGCGGCACGACCGTCATGTCGGTCGGGTTCGATCCCGTCCGCGGCGCGATCATCGGCGAACCCAAAGTCGCCCTTGAGGGAGTGAGAACCGATCAGTGGCAGGACTCCGCGTACATCGGCGCTTCGATCAGCGGATCCTTCGCGTACGTGCCCGGCGGACGCTTCGGCGCAGACCTACGCCTTGTCCAGGTAGACGAATCCGGTAAAGTCACGCGCTTGCTCGATACGCTCGACAACTACAACTCGAGCCCCATCATCTCCCCCGATGGCCGCAAGGCGGCATTCACAACACTGCACACCAGACTCGAACTCTGGGTGCTCGATATCGAGCGCCGTTCCAAATCGCTGGCTTGCTCCGAAGGCGAGTTCTACGCGCCAGTGTGGGCCGCGGACGGAACGTCGCTCATGTTCAACTTCGTCAGCCCCGAGGGCACCAACACACTTGTCCGATTGCCTGTTGGCACTGATACGCCGACCCCGCTCCCTGGCACAGAGATGACGGACAACTTCATCATCCCGCTTCAGGATCTGTCCGATCGATCGGGGTTACTCGTGGAGTACCTCGACGGTGGGACGACAAGCAACAGAGACATTCAGGTGTACGACTACGCCAATGCCACGTTCAAACCTGTGCGCAATCGTGCGGCGGACGAGGGTGACGCTCGTGTCTCGCCCGATGGGAAGTGGCTCGCGTACGCCTCGGACGAGTCGGGACGGACGGAGCTCTATTTGGGGCCATTAGGTGCGAGTGGACCAAATGTGCAGGTGTCCTTTGAGGGCGGGTTCATGCCGCGGTTTGCGAGAGACGGAAAGCGATTGTTCTTCCTGAACGCCAACGGAGACATGATGGCAGTGACGCTCGACCTGACCGGGATGTCCCCGATCGTGTCGGAACCGGTGCTGCTGTTTTCGTCAAAGGAACGCAACCTTCGTGCGGGGATCCGTGGCAGCTTCGATGTGCTCGAAGGGGGCGGGTTCCTGATGGTCGAGAACGCGGCGTGGGAGAAGGAACCGCCCGTGATTCATGTCATCTTGAACTGGACGGAGGAGTTGCGAGCCAGGAGCGCCGGCAACTGAATCGCGGTATTGAGCCAAGGGGCGAACGCGGCGCTGTTTGCGTGCGAAGGCCGTGCACGACAACCGGCGTGCGAGCCTCTGCTATGGGCTGACACCTTACTCGAAATCTGCTACACTCACTCCCGAAAACCGGCGAACATTCTCCGGAGAAAGGCCTCACGTGCTCGAGTATGTCGCCCTCGGAATGCTCCTCCTCTCTGTGGTTGCCGTTTTCTATCTCTTCATTTTCATTCACGATATCCCGGCCCGCATTGCCCACAACCGCAAACACCCACACGCAGAGGCGATCCACTACGCGTGTTGGCTGAGTCTTTTCACCCTGCACGCTCTCTGGCCCATCGTCTTCATCTGGGCTGTATCGCACAAGAAGGATGGCCCCCCGCTGACGCTACCCGGCACCGCGCCCGACCTGCATGCCGAGATCGCCAACCTCAAGTCTCGACTCGCCGCGCTTGAGTCCAAGGTGACAACTGAAGGGAAGGGGCTGTAATCATGATCGAAATGCTCATTGGCCTCTACGCCCTGGTCCTCTGGCTGATCTTCAAGAAGTTCAAGCTGCTTCCTATCAATACCTGGACCGTCGTGACGTCGATCTTCATCCTGCTTGCCGTCCTTGCTTTCGGCTTTCTCTTTCTCACGCGGTATCAGCCCGCCACGCACTTCGCTCGCACGTATGTCGCGACCACACCCATCATCGCCGAGGTCTCCGGTAGGGTGATTGAGGTCACCGCGGAAGGCGGCAAGCCCCTGCAAAAGGGCGATGTGCTTTTCAAGATCGATCCCGAGCCCTATCAGGCTCGCTACGACTCGCTCACTGCCCAGCTCAATCTGGCGGATATCAAGCTCAAGCAGGAGGTCAAACTCAAAGCCGACAACGCCGGCACACAGAGCGACCTGGACAGAGCACAGTCCGACGTCGATCGCCTGACAGCCGACCTTCGCGCTGCGAAGTATCAGCTTGACGCCACCATCGTCCGTGCCCCATCAGAGGGTTACGTCTCGCAAGTTGCGATCCGCCCGGGGCAGATCGTCATGCCTATGGCGTTCTCTCAGGTCATGGTGTTCGTCCCGGCCGGCAAGCCGCTTCTCGCGGCGGGATTCACGCAGACGCAGATCCAGTTCATCGATCCGGACGACAAAGCCGAGGTCGCGTTCGACGCTCTGCCTGGCAAAGTCTTCCAGGCCAAAGTGCGTGGCATCCAACCCCTCCTTGCCGAAGGTGCTGTGTCCGCTGCTGGTCAGCTGCGCACGCTCAACGACGCCGGCCGGCGTGGCCTGATCCCGGTCGCCATCACGCTCGAATCGGACTTCGACGAGTACAACCTGCCCGCCGGCTCCAACGCCATGGTCGCTGTCTATACCGGTGAGAAGGAACACCTCAACATTGCAAGGAAGCTCATCCTTCGAATCAAGTCGTGGGAAAACTGGCTCCCCTTCTAAGCCCAGCAGATCGATCCCAATGCTCGCGCCGTGGGTAACGGGCGACCAGAGGGCGGGCTCGTTCATTGATCCTTCCACGCATCGAGACAGTCGAGAGCAGACCGCATCTGGCCAACTCCTCGGGACACCACATGAAGAACTTTCTCATTCTCATCCTGAGCGCATCGACGGTTTCTGTCTTGGCTTCGTGCGCCACCAAGGCGCCACCATCGCAGCAAGAGAACACAGCCAAAGCCCTTCCGAACGCCAATATCCCCAGCACATTCGCTGCCGAAGCGACCTCCGGGCAAGTTCCCGCAGATTGGTTGAAGTCCTTCAACGACCCCCATCTTGAGTCGCTCGTCGCCGAAGCACTTGCGTTCAACCTCGACCTCCGAGCGTCCAAGGCTCGGCTGGACGCGGCCGCCGCGTCTGCCGAAGCGGCTGGTGCAACGCTGAAGCCCGTAGTCTCGGCAAGCGGCTCGGGCCTGACGCAGTCGAATGCCGAAGGCGCCCGCGCCACCGGCCGGGGCGCTGGTCTCAACATCTCGTGGGAGCTTGATGTGTGGGGCCGCCTGCGACAGCAGACGGGTGCTGCCGAGGCCAAGTACGAGGGCGCAGCTCTTGACTTTGAGTACGCCCGCCAGTCAATTGCCGCTGCGACCTGCAAGGCCTACTTCCTCGCCAGCGAAACGCTTCAACAGCAATCGCTCGCACAAGACCAGGTCGCGAGCTACACCGAAATGGCTCGCATCATCTCCGCGCGCAAGAACGCGGGCAAGGTCGGTGAACAGGATGTCCGCCTCGTGCAGTCGGATCTTGCCAGCGCTCAGGACCGCCTTGCGAGTGCCGAAGCGGCGCACAAGCAATCCACGCGCGCCCTTGAGTCGATTCTGGGCCGGTATCCGAGCGCCGAACTGGCCGCTGCACCTGCGTTCCCCGCAATGCCCGGCCCCGTCCCTGCCGGCATTCCATCCGAGATTCTCGAGCGTCGTCCGGACGTTGCAGCCGCCGAGCGCCGCGTCAGAAGCGCGTTCAAGAACGTTGAAGCCAAGAAGCTCGCGCGTTTGCCCTCTATTGGCCTTACGGCGAGCGCGGGTACGACAAGCGGTCTCGCATCGCTCACCGGGAATGGCGGTTTCTTCAACGTTGGCAGCAACTTCCTCGCTCCGATCTTTGACGGCGGCCGACGCGAGGCCGATGTCAAGATCGCCACTGCCGATCAGGAACAGGCGCTTGTCGCGTATGGCCAGACAGCTTTGCGAGCTTTCAAAGATGTTGAAGACGCGCTGACCGCAGATGCAACCCTCGCACGAAGGGAATCCCTCCAGCAGTCGGCGGTAACCGACACCGAAGAAGCCCTGCGCCTCCGCCAGAGTGAAGCCGATGCTGGCAAGGCCGACATGCTGAGCGTCCTTCAACTCAAAGCCAAACTCGATCTGGCCCGATCCGGCCTCATCACGCTCCGCCAGTCACGGCGTTCTGAACGAGTCAACCTGCACCTCGCACTCGGCGGCAGCTTCGACGCCTCGCGATAACGAGCCGACGCTTTCATTCGTTACGCGATGAGTCCGGGTGCCTTCGAGTCAACGCACGAACGGCGGGCCGCAGTGCCCGGGCAAGAGCATCGTCCGGTCGGACCTCTGCGTATGAGCGTTGTGTGCGGAGCGGTGAATGCTCTCTGGCGTAACTTGGTGCACGCGCTCGATGAAACGCCTTCATGAGCTGTGCTGATCACGCAGTTGCAGTGTTCCATCGCGACCTGTCGGTCCCAAGGCGAGAGGCCACGATGGAATGCTCTTTCTAAACACTGATGGCCTCGGCAGGTGCCGAGGCCATCAAGCCTGCTCAGTCGGGGTGACAGGACACGGTTTGGATTTTTTGTCGAGCGAGTCCGCCTTTGGGGTTCAGAAACGCGTTTTCTGGTCGGCGGGAAAAGTGAACGAAGATTGGAGGTCGCGACAAAGAGGCGTGGACCCGCGTGTCACCCTCCGCCCCTCTTCTCATCCGGTTTGGCCGGGACTGCTCCACCCGATCCATCCACCGCTCTACCCGCCAGTACCGCCTTGCACGTAGCCAGCGCCTCGCGGTACTCCGCAAGTTGCGTGTCGTCAGGCTTCAGAACTTTCTGGGCCATCGACACCGCCTCTTCAAGCTCGGGCAGCGCCACCGCGGCTTCCTGGTTTTCCAGACGCGCACTGCCGGAACGCCACAGCACGCGGGCGAGGAGCGCGGAGCCGTCGGGTGAACTCTTGCGCAGCATGGCAATGGCCTCGTCCCAGCTCGCGCGGGCCTCGGCGGCTTTGCCCAGGTTCTGCTGCACGCGTGCGAGGTTGCTTAGACAACTAGCGACTTTCTCATCTCCTGCGGGCAGTTTGGCGCGGTAGATCTTGACTGCCTCGCGAGCGAAGGGCTCGGCCTCGGCGAACTTGGCCTGCTCCTGCAGGACCGTGGCGAGAATGTTCAGAGAGTTTGCGATCTCCACGCTCCCAGCGGGCAGCGCTTCGCGGCGGATCTCCAGCGCTTCTTGCAAGATCGGCTCGGCTTCGGCGAACTTCCTCTGTTCATTCAGCAGCACCGCCAGGTTGTTGAGCGACGTGGCGATGCTCGGGTGTCCGGGGGGCAGGGCGTCGCGGCGGATCGCCAGCGACTCGCGGTACAGCGGCTCCGCTTCCGCGAGCTTGCCCTGGTCCTTGAGCAGCACCGCCAAGTTGTTGAGAGAGGTAGCGATGTTCGGGTGTCCAGCAGGGAGTGTCTCGCGTCGGATGGCAAGTGCTTCGCGGTAGAGCGGCTCGGCCTCATCGAACTTGTTGAGTTCCTTGAGCAGCAATCCCAGCCCGTTCAGTGACGTTGCGATCGACTCATGCCCGCGCGGCAGGATCGCCCGCCTGATGGCCAGCGACTCTCGATAGAAAGGCTCGGCCTCGGCGAGTTTATCTTGGTTCCGCAATGCGCTGCCGAGATTGCTCAGAGTGCCGGCGATGTCGGGGTGCTGCGCGGGCAGTGTGACACGCCTGATGGCAAGCGACTCACGGTACAACTGCTCGGCCTCGCTGTACTTCTTCGCGGATGCGAGCATCGTCGCGAGGTTGTTCTGGCCCAGCGCGATCTCGGGATGCCCGGGGGGATAGGCCGCTATGCGAGTCTGAATCGCTTTGCGCATGAACTCTTCGGCCTCATCGAGCTTGTTCTGCTTGGTCAGTGTCTTGGAAAGATTGTCGTACGCACGGGCGAGCCCGGCTTTGTCAGATGATGTCGATGCCTGTTCCTGAATGGCGATTGACTCGCGCAGGATCGACTCGGCCTCTTCGTACGCGCCTTGCAACTGCAGGGTCTGCGCCAAGTTGTTCATCGCCGTGCCCACAGACGGGTCGTTGGCCGGCAGTGCACGTCGGCGCATCTCCAGCGACTCGCGGAGGAGTTGTTCCGCCTCCTTGAGGTTCGACAGCAGCGAGAGCGGATCGGCCAGACGATCCAAGCTCTGAGCGATCTCCAGGCTTCCCTCCGGGTAGTTGGCCTTTCGCAGCTCCAGTGTCCGGCGCAGCACAGGCACGGCCTCCTCGTAACGGCCTAGCGCGACGAACGTGTCGCCGATGGTGGTGCGCACGCCGGCCTCGACCAGCGGCGAGTCCTTGAGCGAGCCGTCTTCGATGGCTTTGAGCGCCGCCTCCAGCGCCTGCACCACCGTCACGGTGTCTTTGAGCGGCTCACCAGTCTCCGGGTCCTTGGGCAGGTTGGCCGGATCGACCGCCTTGAGCATGTCGGACTGGAACTTGACCACCGCGCTGGCGATTGCAGCCTGCTTCTTGGCTTCGGCTTCCTGCTTCTCCGCCTCCGTCTGCTGCGCGACGGCCTCGGCCCGCGCAGTCTCAGCTGCCTTGCGTTGCTCGGCCTCAGCCTGCTGGGCCTGCACGGCGAGATCCCGCTGGTCGCTCGCCAACTTGAACTGCCACGCGAACGCTGCCACACCAAGTAACAGCGCCGCTGCCACTGCGCTGCCCGCCGAAACCATGACGCGGTTGCGTTTGACGAACTTCTTGAACCGGTACGACGTGCTGGGCGGCGCGGCCATCACCGCCTCGCCGCTTAGGTAGCGACGAACGTCCATGGCCAAACCGTTGGCCGTCTCGTACCGGCGCTGGCGGTCCTTTTCCAAGGCCTTCATCACGATCCAGTCCAGTTCGCCGCGGATGATGGTGCCCAAGCGTTTGGGCTCGGTGTGCCGTTTGGCCGCGACGCTGGCGATCGTGTCGGTGTTGCTGCTCAGGCGTGTGCTCGGTTTGGGCGGCTCCACTTCGCGGATGATGCGCTGGAGTTCGCCGAAGGCGGCCGAGCGGAGTTCCTTGCCGGTGAAGGGCGTGGTGCCCGTGAGCAATTCGTAGAGCAGCACGCCGAGCGAGTACACATCGGTGCGGGTGTCGATGTCAAGGTTGCCCTCGGCCTGCTCAGGGCTCATGTACTCGGGCGTGCCGATCAGAGCCTTATGTTCGGTGAAGAGCGTTTTCTCAGTGAGTTTGCTCGCCGTCGCCTTGGCGATGCCAAAGTCGATGACTTTTGTGTGGGGTCGGCCATCCTGCGTGGAGACGAGGATGTTCGATGGCTTGAGATCGCGGTGGATGATCCCCTTGGTGTGCGCGTGCTGTACGGCGTTGCAGACCTGCGCGAACAGTTCCAACCGTTCGTCGATACTCAGGTTGTTCTTGTCGCAGTAGTCGACAATCGGATCGCCCTTGACAAGTTCCATCACGAAAAACGGCCGCCCCGTCTCGGTCGCGCCTGCATCGAGCACCTTCGCGATGTTGGGATGATCCATCATCGCCAGCGCCTGACGCTCCTGCTCGAAGCGTGCCACCACCTGACGTGTGTCCATGCCCAACTTGATGATCTTGAGGGCCACGCGCCGCGACACGGGCTTCTCCTGCTCGGCCATGAAAACCGAGCCAAACCCACCTTCGCCGATGAGCTGCAAGATCTTGTAGGGACCGATGCGCGTGCCCGGGCCCTCGCGCAGCGGGCTCACGACGGTCGCGGCAGCCGCAGGAGAGTCGGCTGTGGTGATCGCATCGGCGAAGGAGCCCGCCGTGGGCGATGCCAGAAACTTCGCCGCGCCATCGTGCGCACGAAGCAGCGCCTCCACCTCCGCCCGCAACGCTGCATCGGTGCTGCACGCGCTGGCGAGATACCCCTCGCGCTGCGCCCGCTCGAGGCCGATCGCATGTTCAAAGATCTCCTGCAGCTTGCCGGCCATAGAGCCCATCCTTCATGTCTGCTCGTGCAAGCGTTGAAACAACCACGCCCGCGCAAACGCCCAGCGCCGATCGACCGTGCTCGTCGAGAGCCCCAGCGCTGAAGCCGTCTGCTCGACGCTGAGCCCCGCGAAAAACCGCAGCCGAACGACGGCCGCGCCATCCGGGGACTCAGCCTCCAAGCGACCAACGAGTTCGTCGAACCTCACGATTTCTTCAGGCTCCCGCTGGGACAGCCCGGCGACATCCTCGAAGTCGCTGACATGCTGAATCCGCCCGCCTTCTCCATCAGGCACTCCCCCACGCTTCAGCCGCATGCGTCCCTTGGCGTGATCGAGCAGGATCTGCCGCATCGCTTCCGCCGCTGCAGCATAAAAGTGTCCGCGCCCCGCCCAAGGCACCTCACGCGGCCCGGCCAGTTTCAAGTACGCCTCATGAACCAACGCCGTCGCCGTGAGGGTGTGCCCAGTGCGTTCGCTCTGCATACTGATCTGCGCGGCCTTGCGCAGCTGCTCATACACCAGCGGCAACAACCGCTCCGCCGCTTGCTTGTCACCGTTCGCCGCCGCAACCATCAGGATGGTTGCGTCCGCCTCGGGGGATTCGGGAGGTGTCGGTGATGAGGGGCCCGGGTTGGATGAAGAGTCGCGCGGGACCATTGCGTGGAGTGTATCGAAGTCACGTCATGCAACGACGAGACCGCAGATCGCTGATCGAAAGCGACCCCGGCGCGTTGACTGCCGGGGTCGCAAATGGGTTGGAGAATCCACATGTGCGGGAGATCTTGATGAACCCGCGCTTGTGCTGAGTACGGGTGCCCAGCGGGAGGACCGAAGCGAGGACTTGATGCCAACTCAGCGGCGACGACGCGCGGCCATCAGTCCGCCAAGTCCGAGGAGCGCGACCGAGGCTGGTGATGGGATCGTGACGACCCAACTGCGGAGCTCGCCGTTGAAGAGACCGTCGCCGACGATGGTGGTGCCGTCGGCGGAGATGTCACGTATGTAGTCAAGCTCCCAGCCGGTGAGGTCAACGCCGATCGTCGGGAGGTAGGCATTGAGATCGACAGTGCCCAGCGTCTGCGACCAGAGCGTGGCCGTCGGTTCATTGCCGAAGAAGCTGTACCCGCCAACGAGCGATCCATCGTCGCTCACCGTGTAGGCGATGGCATTTGTAGCACCGGGGAGCATGCCGATGTTCTGGACCACGCCGTTGGTCCAGATGACCGCGTTGCTGCCGCTGAAACCCACGACGACGGTGCCGTTGGCGTTCACTCCCCACGCGCTCGACCCGCTATCGCCGGGTGAGAGCAGGCCAAGGCTCTGCATGCCGCCGGACTCGGTCCATGCGATGGCGCGGTCGCCTTGGGGCGTGCCTGCGATGCCGATGATTGTGCTGCCATCGCGGCTGACTTTGCGTCCCTCGGAACTTGTCCCGCCGGGAAGCGTGCCGATGGACTGCATGCCGCCTCCGCTGGTCCAGCGGAACGCCGTTGTGTTGAAGTCAACGTCGAACGAGTAACCCGTCACAACGTTGCCGTCGCCGCTGACGCCAGAGCCAACGGAAGCTACGCCGCCAGCAGGCAGCCCCAGGTCCTGCATGCCCCCGGAGGATGTCCAGCGATGCGCACGGACAGTCTCTTCCGGAGAAGTGAAGAACACGCTGCCGACAATCACCGACCCGTCGGAACTGATGTCCTCCGCCGAGGTCGCGGCGGCACCGGGGAGCAGGCCGATACTGACCAGCCCGGACGACGTCCAGCGATAGGCACTCGCCATATCCACGGTGGCAGCGACCGCGGAGCCATTGGCACTCACGGCGTTCGCATTGGAGAATGTGCCGCCCGGCGGGATACCGATGCTCGTGATGGATTGGGCAGAAACGCCCGAGACCAACGTCATCAATCCGGCAGCACCCGCGAGGCACATGACGGGGGTCAGACGAACGACACAGATGGGCGAAAAGCCCGCGCGCATACGCATAGCACTGCTCCACTCTTGAGGACGACTCCAAGCCCGCTTGGACCACACAATGGCCAGGCAGACCCGATCTCCGGCCGTCAAGCGACGCCTCGGCGGGCAGTACTTCACGATTTCGATAGATTCTTGATGTACGGAACCCGGCACCTCTGACAAGGGCAGCGCCAGCGTGCGTGCCCAGAGGCTCAGTCGAGGGGCTCACGAAGACCAAAGCGACAACGCCCGAACGTCAGTGACCTGCGGGCGATTTGATTGCGAAAATCGGCGTTTGCTCAGTGCATGAGAATGCATCGATCTCGCGAGGTGCCAAGAGGAGTTGCAGGAACCTGACGCCTGTACGATGGTGGAATGAACCGCTGCGTCCCAGTGCTCCATGAATCAGCCGACATCACGCAAGCCTGGATTGAGGCTTCACTCGGGCGGCCGGTGCGTTCCTTCACGACATCGACGCCGCCGGACAGCAACTGGGGCTCGCATGTCCGGCTGGAGGTCTTGCTCGCCGGAGAGGAAGCCCCGTTGCGGTTGCACTTGAAGATCGGGTCGGTGACGACCTTTGGCCGCGCCGAGGTGGACTACTACACGCGTGCGTTTGCGAGCCTAACCGACGCACCATTGGTGCGATGCCACCATGCGGATGCAGATGAAACGCACTACAACATTCTACTCGACGACCATTCTCGAACGCATCGCGATCAGAAAGTCATCGAGCCGACACTGGCATATGGCCTCGCTCTCGTTGAAGCAGCCGCGAAGTTGCATGCTCATCATTGGCCACAGCCACCCCCCGCGATCTCAGACGCGGAGCGCATGGTCTCCAGTGCTCGTGCCGGGCAAGGGGCGCTTCTCGAGACGATGAAGGTGGGCTTCACGGCAGCAGAGCGGGCGACTGCAACTCGATTGATCGATCACAATCCGCTCGCACGCAGCGCTCGGCTTACAGACCCCGACGGCTTCACATGGATCCACGGCGACTTGAATCCAACCAACATCCTCGCACCGATCGACGGCGACGGAGCGATCTACCTGATCGATCATCAGCCCTTTGCAAGTTCAGGGTCGCCGCCATGGCTCGGCATGCGTGATCTGGCGTTCGCCATCGTCGTCTGGTGGCCCATTGAGCTCCGCCGCCGGTGGGAGCGCGTTCTCGTCGAGCACTGGCATGCGGTGCTCGTCTCGCGCGGTGTCGCAGGTTACTCGTTGGAAAGGGCGTGGCAGGACTGGCAGTTCTGCGGAGTTCAAGAGATCAACGTGCCTGCCGACTGGTGCTCCAACCCCGAAGATGCGCTCAACATGCGAGGGTTGTGGGAGGCTCAGCTGCGCCGGGTTCTCGCTTTCGCCGAAGATCACGCTTGAGAAGCGGGCACAAACGCAAACACCCACGAGAGACCTCGTGGGCGTTTGTGCTTGAATCGGGGTGACAGGATTTGAACCTGCGACCTTTTCGTCCCGAACGAAACGCGCTACCAAGCTGCGCTACACCCCGGTGTGTAAGAAGGGATGATAGGCGCGGCACGCAGCATCGGCAAAATTGATCGATTGAGTGCCGCGGCTGGAAACATCGTCGGTTGCGCGGGTGTCTGGCGGCATCGCAGCGGCTTGTTCGACCGTGCGAGGTTGCGGCGGGTATCCTCGACTTGCATGCAAGCATTTCTTCTGCGTGGTGGTCGTGTGATTGATCCAGCATCGCGACGCGACGAGGTGGCGGATGTCGCCATCACGGGCGGTATCATCGCCGCTATCGGCTCGCAGTTGCCGGCGCCCGCTGGAGCAAAGGTCATTGACGTGGAAGGCTGCATCGTGATGCCGGGGCTGGTGGATCCACACGTCCATCTGCGCGAGCCCGGACAGGAGCACAAGGAGACCATCGCAACTGGCACGGCGGCGGCGGTCGCTGGCGGGTTTGCAACGGTGGTGTGCATGCCCAACACCAGTCCTGCACTCGATACGCCGGAGAACTTGGCATGGGTGCAGCAGCGCGCCGGGCAGACTGCCGCGTGCCGTGTGTTTGCGACAGCCGCGGTGACTCGCGGGCGCAAAGGCGAAGAACTGACGGAGATTCACCTGCTGCGTGAAGCGGGTGCGGTGGCGTTCACGGATGACGGCGACTGCGTGCCGACGGCAGGCATGATGTCGCGTGTGCTCGGCGCGGTGGCAAGCACCGGCTGCTGCTTCATGCAGCACTGCCAGGAGCCCACGATGACGCGCGGCAGCGCGATGCACGGTGGCGCGATCGCCACGCGACTCGGTCTGGCGGGCTGGTCGCGCGCCGCGGAAGAAGTCATCATTGAGCGCGATGTTCGACTCAATCGCGGAGTGAATTGCCGGTACCACGTCCAGCACATGAGCAGCGGCGAGAGCGTGGACATCGTTCGTCGCGCCCGCGCGAGCGGACAGCCGGTGACGGCGGAAGTCAGCCCCCACCACCTCGTGCTGACACATGACATCTGCGACAACTACAACACGCTGGGCAAGGTCAATCCGCCGGTGCGCGAGAAGAGGGACATTGACGCGCTGATCGCCGGCGTGGCCGATGGCACGGTGACAGTGCTGGCGACGGACCATGCTCCGCACAGCGCTGATGAAAAAGCGCTGCCATTTGAGGAGGCGCCGTTTGGCATGGTCGGACTCGAGACGGCTCTGCCGCTCTATGTGGAGGCGCTGGTCACCAGCGGAGCCATTGACTGGCGGCGGCTGGTCGCGATGCTCACGATTGAACCCGCGAAGCTGTGCAATCTCGACGGATTGGGCATCGGCCAACTGCACGTCAACGGTCCCGCCGACGTGACAGTCTTTGATCCGCATGTCAAGTGGACGTGCGTACCCGAGAAGCTGGCAAGCAAGAGCAAGAACACGCCATATGGCGGACGCTCGCTCACGGGGCGCACGGTGCTGACGGTGGTGAGCGGGATGGTGCGCTATGAAGTGCCTCGGGTTTGACGGACTTGCCGGGAACTTCCGGTGGTGCCGACATGTCGAACGCACTCGTGTGACGCAACTGGTGTGGTACAAGCGTGATTTGGATGTTCACGACCGTGCTGCAACCGAAGACCGTTCCCGGGCCCTGTGCAACACGCGGCTTGCCGTGAAATATGCGTTGAGGATCCCACACCGATCGTCGAGCAAAGTGAGGCGTCTGCATGCATAGTGCGGATGATGTCCGAGCGAAAGCAGTCGCCGGACGGAAGTGACGGAAACGCACCCTGACCGCATCTGGTGGACTGACCCATCCAAGGATTGCGATATGTGGCAGCAGTTGATGTACCTGGCGGCGACGACGATGGTTGGTGCGATGAGCGGCATGCTGCCGCAAAGCGCCCCGCAAAACCCGCCCACCGCGACGGCGGCAGAGCTTGGCGTCGCCTTTGACCGGCACGAAACGCTGGACGAATTCGGCCGCCCCATCACGTTCTACGTCTCGGTTCCACCCGCAAATCCTGAAGCAAAGCGGCCTCTGGTGCTGGTCATTCAAGGGTCGGGCTGCTCGTCGTTGTGGCAGGCTGTACGGGGAGCAGAGGGGAGCGCGGACGGCAAGCCACGCATCGGCGGCGGACTGCAAGACCTCGTCTATCGCGACTTTGGCGGGGAGGTACGGGTCATTGCCGTGGAGAAGCCGGGAGTGGACTTCCTCGACAATCCGCAGCCAGCCGGAAGCGGTGATCCATGCAGCGACGCGTTCAAGGCACATCACACGCCGCAGGAGTGGTCGGGGGCACTGAGCGCGGCGCTGCGGCATGCACTGGCGTTGCCGGGCGTTGATCCGTCGCGTGTGCTGGTGCTCGGCCACAGCGAAGGCGCGGACATGGCAGGTTACGTGGCGCAGGCCAATCCGGACATTGTGACGCACGCCGCCTGTCTGGCTGGCGCGGGCATTACCCAGTTGTTTGACATGACGCAACTGGCATGGAGCGAGCAGACACCCGGCGAGAGCCTGGAGGCTCGCAGCGCTCGCGTGCAGGCGGTGTACGACACATGGGCGGCGATCAAGCGCGATCCGGGTGCGATTGACAAATCGGCGTGGGGACACCCATACAAGCGATGGTCGAGCTTCGCGGCGGTCAGCCCGGCGGAGAGCCTGCTGGCGACGAACCCGCGCACACAGTTGTTTCTGGCCCATGGCACCAGCGACCAAGCAGTTCCGATCGCGAGTTTCGACGCGGGGCTGGCGCTGCTCGCAAGCAAGGGACGTACAGCGACGGTGCGGCGGCTTCCCGGGCTGGATCATGGCTTTGCTCGCGAGGACGAGGAACCGGGAGCAGGCATGCGGCAGATCGTGGGCGAGGCGGTGCGCTGGTTCCTGACCAACCAGCCCCGATCCGAGTTCACCGAGCCGCTGCTGACGCCGCGGAGCCCTTGATCTCACGTGTGCGATTGACGATCTGCCATTGCCGTCGGCGCGGATAAGTGGGCGGCGTCCGAGTACGATGCGACGTGAGCCCCTCCCCCACCACCGCCGCTGCCTCCGCCGCCGTCGTCACTGCTGTTCATCGCGTTGAAGTCCGCACGAAGCCGGGGCTGCTGGACCCGCGTGCGGATGTTGCCGCGAACAAAGCGCGGCGACTGGGCTACGGCATCGCGGGAGCGCGCAGCGCGCGGGTGTACCTGATAGAAGCTCCGCTGACGCGCGAGCAACTGACCCGCGTGATGGATCGCCTGCTGGCGGACCCAGTGGTCGAGAGCGCAACCGTTGGCGCAAGCACCGCAGCGCCGGGAAGCGTGACGGTTGAAGTACACCCGCTGCCGGGCGTGATGGATCCAGCGGCGCAGAGCGTGTGCGAAGCGATTGTGGACCTTACCGGGCTCCCGGCGGAAGTGGCCCAGGTGAGCACCGGCGTGAGATACGACCTGCAGGGGCTGACGAGTGAACAGGCTGAGCGGCTGGGAAGGACCGCGCTTGGCAATCCTGCAATTCATCAGATTCTCACGCAGGCCTGGACGCCCCAGCAACTGCCCAAAGGACACGCGTACACATTCAAACTGGTCACCGTGCCGGTGCGATCGCTGGACGACGCGGGCCTGATGAAGCTGAGCAAGGACGGGCATCTGTTCCTCAACCTGCAGGAAATGCAGGCGATTCGCGAGCACTTTCAGAAGCTTGGCCGTGACGCGACGGACATCGAACTCGAGACCATTGCGCAGACATGGAGCGAGCATTGCGTCCACAAGACGCTCAAGGCCAACGTGCGATATCGCGAAGATCGCGCGGAGCCGACGAGCCAAGGCAGTGGTAATCCATCGCTTCTCAACATCGCTCGCCCCGGCTTCTCGCGCGATGAGGACGGCTCACTCATCATCGACAACCTCCTCAAGCGCACCGTGGCCGCGGCGACGCACGAGTTGATCGCCGAAGGCATTGACTGGACGCTCAGTGTGTTCAAGGACAACTCCGGCGTGATCGCGTTCGACGATCAGTGGGGTGTGTGCATCAAGGTTGAAACGCACAACCGTCCCAGCGCCATCGAGCCATACGGCGGCGCGGCCACAGGTATCGGCGGGTGCATTCGCGATGTCATCGGCACCGGACTTGGCGCCAAGCCTATTGCAAGCACCGACGTCTTCTGCGTCGCCAACCCGGGCAACTGGAGCGAAACCACGAGCGACAGAGGCTCGCGGGCTCTGCCGCCGGGCGTGCTGCACCCGCGGCGGGTACTCACGGAAGTCGTCGCAGGCGTGCGCGACTACGGCAACCGCATGGGCATTCCAACCATCACGGGCGGCGTTTTCTTTGACGATCGCTACGTGGGCAACCCGCTGGTCTTCTGCGGGTGCATCGGACTCATCCCACGCCACCTCGTGCATGGGAAAGCCAGCGCAGGCGATCGCATCATCGCCCTGGGTGGAAGAACCGGGCGCGATGGCATCCACGGCGCGACCTTCAGCAGCGGCGAATTGCAAAGCACCAGCGCCACGGAGTTCTCGCACGCCGTGCAGATCGGCAACGCGATTGAAGAAAAACGCGTGCTGGACGTGATTCTGCGGGCTCGCGAGGCGTCGGACGGCAAGCCGCTGTATACCGCCATGACCGATTGCGGCGCCGGCGGCTTCTCTTCAGCAGTGGGTGAAATGGGAAGCAAGCTCGGAGCAAGAGTGACGCTCGAAACCGCACCGCTCAAGTACGCGGGCCTGCGTTACGACGAGATCTGGATCAGCGAAGCGCAGGAGCGCATGGTGCTTGCAGTGCCCGCGGGCAACGTGGCGGCCCTGCATCGCATCTGCAATGAGGAAGGCGTGGAACTCTGCGATCTGGGCGAATTCGGCACGCCCGGTGGCGAACTCGTGCTGACCTATCAAGGGCACGAGGTTGGGCGTCTAGCGATGGCGTTCATCCACGACGGCCTGCCGAACCCGACGCGCGAGGCTGTATGGAGAGGCGACGCGAAGCACGGGGCCGGCGCTCAAGCGAACAACGCCAACGCGAGTGGCGCGATTGTCAGCTCGCTGCTGTCGGCGCTCTCGCACCCCACCGTCGCAAGCAAGCACTGGATCATCCGGCAGTACGACCATGAAGTGCAGGGCGCCAGTGCGCTCAAGCCGCTGGTGGGGCCGCTTTCCCGCGGACCGGGCGACGCAAGCGTCATCACGCCAGTCGCAGGATCTTCGCGAGGCGTGGCGCTGTCCCAAGGTTTGCAGAACACCTTCGGCGATGTGGCGCTGGGTGGCGACCCGTATTGGATGACGCTGGCGAGCATTGACGAGTGCGTGCGCAACCTTGTGTGCGTCGGGGCGGATCCATCGCGCATCGCGATTCTGGACAACTTCTCGTGGGCAAGCTGCGAGAAGCACGAGAATCTCGGCGCGCTGGTGCGGGCGGCAGTGGCGTGCTACGACGGCGCCAAGGCGTATCGCACGCCATTTGTAAGCGGGAAGGACTCGCTCTCAAACCAGTTGCGATACACAGATCCAGCGACGGGCCAGCAGCGCCTGATCGAGATTCCTCCCACGCTTCTCATCACGGGCATGGCAATCGTGCAGGATGTCGCACGCTGCGTCAGCATGGACGCCAAGCGTCCTGGCAACGCACTGCTGCTGGTTGGCGAAACCAGCGGCCAACTGGGCGGGAGTCTTGTTCATTCGCTGCGTGGTTCGTTTGGTCACGCCACGATGCCGCGCGTTGACCTCACAAAGGGCCCCGCGACGGCTCGACTCGTGGCGTCGCTCATCGCTCGCGGGCTGGTCGCAAGCGCACACGATTGCAGTGAAGGCGGCATGCTGGCCGCCGTCGCGGAGATGCTCATCGCAGGCGACGATCCTCGCGGCATGCAAGCGAAGTCACGACGCATCGGTGCTGAACTCTCGCCGGCCCTCGGTGCCCTCTCTGCAGACGCATTCGCGTTCAGCGAAGACCACAGCAGGTACGTGCTGGAGGTCGCAGCCAAGGATGTCGCGACGGTTATGCAGGCCGCCTCCGCGGCAGGCATCGTCGTCACCCAACTCGGCACGCTCACCGACACCGGCGAACTGAGCTGGAGCGCCGGGGACGTTCGCGTGAGCGTGGATGACCTGGCAAAGGCATGGCTGACGCCGCTGGACTGGTGATGCAAGCCCATTGACTGCCGGTTGGCACGTGCGGACCCCGGGGCCCTCCGCAACGACGCCGCATGTCAACCGCAGGCGGTGTGGCCACCGATTCGCACATCCAATCACTTTCCTAACACAACAGCGGCTTTCGCGATGAACTCGGCCAAATACCGCACTTTTCTCACTTGCATCAAGGTAGCCTTCACACAATCTTCACCTGCCCCCGACGCGACAAATCAGGCCACCCGGCAAGGATTGTTAAGACGGTCGGACGTGCTTCGGCGGATTGGGCCCTTTGGGGGTCTGACGGGCGGGCAGCGACGACCGGTGCAAGGAATTCATCGATGAAGCGTCTTCTGGCGTTGGTGCTCGCGGGGCTGGCGGCTTTCTCGAGCGTGTCGAACGTGGCGGTGGCGGAAGAGACCCGTCTGCAGGGTGCAGGGGCGACGTTCCCGGCTCCGCTGTATGAGCGCTGGGTTGCCGAGTTCAACAAGATCGAGCCCACCATCAAGGTGAGCTACCAGTCCATCGGCTCCGGCGGCGGCATCAAGGCCATCACCGACAAGACCGTCGCCTTCGGCGCCAGCGATGCTCCGCTCTCCAAGAAGGAACTGGAGAAGATGGGCGACGCAGCCAACGTGCTCGAATTCCCCGCGACGGCCGGCGCTGTTGTGCCTGCGTACAACCTGCCCGACGTGAAGCAGACCATCAACTTCTCGGGTGATGTTCTCGCCAAGATCTTCATGGGCAAGATCACCAAGTGGAACGATCCGGCCATCGCCGCCCTCAACAAGGGCGTGACGCTGCCTGATCTGGCCATCACCCCCGCGTTCCGCACCGACAGCAGCGGCACGACGTTTGTGTGGACCAGCTACCTGGCCACGCAGAACGAAGACTACAAGGGCACCATTGGCGCGGGCAAGAGCGTGCAGTGGCCCGTGGGTCAGGGCGGCAAGGGCAACGAAGGCGTTGCCGCGGTCGTTCAGCAGACCGTTGGCGCCATCGGCTACATCGAAGCGGTGTACGCCAGCAGCAACAAGATGCAGGCTGGCGCGGTGCAGAACAAGGCTGGCGAGTTTGTGGCGGCCGGTCCGGCGAGCATCAGCGCGGCGACCAACGCGGCGCTGGCCAACATGAAGGAAGGCAAGCTGACGGTTGATCTGTGGAACCTCGAAGGCCAGGGCGTGTACCCGGTCAGCGCGTTCACGTACATCATCGTCTACCGCGACCTGAACAACCTGAAGGACGCCAAGGAAGCTGACGCCCTCAAGAAGTTCTTCAACTGGGCCCTGACCAGCGGCCAGGAAATCAGCGCGAGCATGAACTACGCCCCGCTCGCCAGCGAAGTCCGTACGAAGGCTCTGGCCGAGATCAACAGCCTCTCGAAGAAGTGAGTGACGAGTGAAGACGGAAAACAGACTGATGAGAGGTGAGCGGGCTCTGTCCGCTGACCGACGACAATCTGCGATGATTGCAAAGGTCTCGTCTCTCGGTTTCCCCTTCCCCGTTCTCCCCCGTATCATGGTCGCTCCGCTTGCACCTATCGAATCGAAAGAAGAGATGTGAGCACTGCCGACGCGAACCAACCCCAACACACGACTCCCGGTGGTGCCAACGCGCCATCGGGAGATTCTTTTTCCGGCTCGCATCGCTGGCTTCGCTTCGGTGACGCGGCGCTCGCCTGGTCAGCGCGAGGGGCTGCGATCTTCATTCTGCTGCTGCTCTCCAGCGTGGTACTGGTGCTCGCCAACGGCGCACTGCCTGCCATCAAGGAGTACGGCCTCTCGTTTCTCACGAGTACGCAATGGCGCGTGAACGAGATCGAGCGGCCGATGCGCGATGCCGCCGGCAAGATCATGTTCGACGCGGATGGCGAGCAGATCATCGAGACGGTGCCGCAGGCGTTCGGCGCGCTCAACACCATGTACGGCACGACGGTCAGCTCAACCTTGGCGCTGCTGTTTGCGGTGCCGCTTGCCCTGGGGTCAGCGCTCTTCCTCGTGCGCATCGCACCGCGGCTGAAACTGGCGGGGCCGGTGGGATTCCTGATTGAGTTTCTCGCGAGCATCCCGAGCATTGCGTACGGGGTGTGGGGACTGTTCGTGCTCGCCCCGTTCCTGCAGAGCCATGTTGGCCCGTTTGTGCGCGACTTGCTGGTTGACGTCCCCGGGCTGCGGTGGATGTTCTATGAGACAGTGACGGTGGCAGGCCGGACGATCGAGCGCGAGATTCCGATGGTGGGCCGCAGCATGCTCTGCGCAGGGCTGGTGCTGGCGATCATGATTCTGCCGATCATCACGAGCGTTTCTCGCGATGTCCTGCGAGCCGTTCCTCGTACTCAGGTCGAAGGCTCGCTCGCTCTGGGTGCCACATGGTGGCAGAGCAGCTGGATGATGCTCAAGTACGCACGCAGCGGCCTGTTTGGCGCGGTGATGCTGGGCCTCGCGCGTGCAGCGGGCGAGACCATGGCAGTTGCCATGGTCATCGGCAATGCCAACGCGATCAACCCCAGCCCGTTCGCGCCCGCGCAGACCATGGCCAGTCTGCTGGCAAACGAATTCAACGATCCCGGCGAGAAACTCCACCGGCCCAGTTTGATGTATGTCGCCCTCATCCTGCTCGCGATGAGTCTGGTGTTCAACATGATCGCGCGATGGCTGGTGGTGGGCAAGAAGTAAGGACAAGCACCAAGCCAAGAAGTCCCCGAGACAACGCACACAGAGAAAGTTCAAGTTCGAGTGACCAAGACCTTCTACAACACCTACTCGCGAATGGTGAGCCATGCGGCCGCCCTGCTGTGCTCCGCGTTCGCTTTCGCGATTGTCGCGGTGCTGTGCATGGTGGTCTTTTACCTGTTCGGAAAGGGTGCCAGCGCGCTCTCTTGGCAGTTCTTCACAGAGTTGCCGGGCACCGACCCGCAGAACCCCAAGGGCATGCGGCACGCTCTCGAAGGCACGCTCATCATGGTGTCGCTCGCGGCCGCCGTCGGGGTGCCACTGGGAATTCTGGTGGGCATCTATCTGAGCGAATACAGCAGCGATCGATTCCTGCCCAGCACGGTTCGGTTTGTGGCGGACGTGCTGGCGGGCGTTCCCAGCATCGTCGTTGGCATTCTGGGCTATGAACTGCTGGTGGTCCCCATGGGCACCAACAGCGGATACGCGGGCGCTGCGGCACTGGCGTTCATCATGGTGCCCATCGTGGCTCGCACCACGGAGGAGATGCTCAAACTTGTGCCCAAAGCATACCGCGAAGGTTCGCTTGCGCTGGGCGCAACCAAGAGCCAGACGATTCTCAAGGTGGTGCTGCCAGCCGCCACGGGCAGCATCGTGACGGGCGTGCTGCTGGCAATCGCGCGAGCGGCGGGTGAAACAGCCCCGCTTCTCTTCACCGCGCTCTCCTCGCAATTCCTGACGCGCGATCCCAGTTTGCCCTTCCCATCGCTCACGGTGCAGATCTACAACTACGCGACGGGACCGTTTGAGGGCCAGCGCACGCTGGCGTGGGCAGGGATTCTCGTGTTGATCTCTTTGTTTTTCGTACTCAGTCTGGCCGTGCGGTGGTTGACCCGCCGAGCGGTCATCAAGATGGTGTGAAGAAGGCGCTCGCAACATGCACTCGAATACACTTGAGCCCAAGCCTCCCCGCATGAGCGAAACAACGCCGCCAATTCCTGCCTCACCTGTTGAAGTGGAAGCCACACCCACGCGCCGCGTTGCAACACGCGACAGCGGAAAGGTCGACTCGTCGCGCTATCGCGTGATTGAAGCGATCCGTAGCGGCGGCAAGCACCAGGCTGCGGTGCACGCGGAACTGCTGAATCTGACACCTCAGCAGACCATTGCCAAAATCGATGACTTTCAACTCTGGTACAGCAAAAACAAAGCCATTCATCACGTGAATATGAATGTGCAGCGCGGCAAGGTGACGGCGCTGATCGGCCCCAGCGGATGCGGCAAAAGCACACTGCTGCGATCCGTCAACCGCCTCAATGACCTCATCGACGGCGTCCGTGTCGCGGGCAGCATCACCATCAATGGCAAGCAGGTGTTCGGACAGGGCGTGGATGTCATCAACCTGCGCAAGCGGGTCGGCATGGTCTTCCAAAAGCCCAACCCGTTCCCGATGTCGATTTTCGACAATGTGGTGTACCGCCTGCGAATTGACGGCGAACGCAACCGGTCTGTGCTTGAGGGCGCATGCGAGAAGGCTCTCAGGGGCGCGGCGCTCTGGGACGAAGTGAAGGACCGCCTCAAGGACTCGGCCGTCGGGCTCTCGGGTGGTCAGCAGCAGCGGCTGTGCATCGCCCGCTCGATCGTCGCGGATCCCGAAATGCTCCTGCTCGATGAGCCGTGCTCGGCACTCGACCCGATCGCAACGCTGCGCATTGAGGAGTTGATTCACGAGATTGCCGAGCGGTACACCGTCCTCATCGTGACCCACAACATGCAGCAGGCCGCTCGCGTGAGCGACTACACCGCGTTCATGTACCTGGGTCGCCTGGTGGAATACGGACCCACCACTCGCATCTTCCAGACCCCGCAACTGCCGGAAACCGAAGACTACGTGATGGGTCGGTTCGGCTAAGCCCGCAGGCCATATCCGCCCATTCGGTGGTGAACTACCACCTTGCTGTGCCCCACCGCCCACTCAGGCCGTGGTACCACGCGCGCGATGCGTGTCAAGGTCTTGCAAATTGGCGCAAAAAACACACCGATAACCACCCTGCTTGCTTGTGGTTCCTTACCGATCTGCTACACTCCCCTCGTTCGCAGGAGGAGAGAGACATGCGCACGTTTTTTGTTGTGGCGCTCGCCGCCGGTTTGGCCGCACCCGCGTTTGCCGGCCCGGACTGGGTTGAGCGAGGGGACGCTGGCTCGTTGATTGCAACTGCTCAGATCACTACCGGCATCGGCGGCATTCGCTCGCTGGTGGGTGAACTCAGCGCAGCTGACCGCAGCGCGCCGGATCTTGAGGACGTTTACATCATCCGCATTGATGATCCGTCGGCATTCTCCATCACACTGGTGAACGCCAACTTCACGCCCGCGCTCTACCTGTTCAATCTGACGCAGGCGAGCCAGGCGCTGGGGCTGTTGGGCGTGAATGGCACGCTCGTGAGCGCCTCGACGGACGGCACGCAGGCGCAGGTGACGGAACCGGGCCTGTACGCTCTTGCCGTGACGTATGTGGGCAACATTCCGCAGAGTCGCACGGGCGCGATCTTCAATTTCGCGTCGCCCACGGAGATCTCCGGTCCTGACGGCCCCGGCGGCATCAACCCGCTGCAATCGTGGAACCCGACGGTTCCGCTCGTTGGCGGCAGCTACGACCTTGACGTGGATGGCGTTGACTTCGCCGATGTGCCGGCCCCTGGTGCGGCCATCCTGCTGGGTGCAGCGGGCCTGCTTGCGGCTCGTCGTCGTCGCTCATGAGAGTTGCACGCGGAGCTGCGTGCGACCTGTGAGGTTTCAAAAACAAACAACGCCGGCCTGCGTGATGCGGGCCGGCGATTTTCATTTGGCAGGTTCGTTGCGCGGAGTTACGTGAAGTGCAGTTCAAGGTAGCGTGCGACGTAATCCACGATGCTTTGCGCTTCGGGGATGTCGGGGTTGCTGGTGGGGCCCATGGGCTCAAAGCGCATGCCCTTGAAGCGGGCGACTGCATCCTCAATGCTGAGGCCATGCTGGATCGAGAGGCTGAATGCGCGGCAGAAGGCCTGGGCCATGCCGCAGATGGTGGAGCCTTCTTTGGCCATCTTGATGAAGATCTCGCCGGGGCGGCCGTCGGCGTAGAGGCCGATGGTGAGGTAACCCTCGTGATTGCCGATCGAGAACTTGTGCGTGATCGATTCGCGGGTGGCGGGAAGTGATGCGCGAAGTGCGGGCACGGGTGATCCTCCTTGATCGTGATTGGCCATGGGTGTATCCGTTCGTTGGGCTGCGGTTGGAGCGGTGAGCTTCCTGCTCAATGCGCCAACGCCGAACGGACATGGCGGCCCAGAGCGGGCGGGTGCAGGGCAGCCAATGTAGCGACTTTGTCGTGCCTCGGGGGCCTACCGAGAAAGAAATAGTTGGCGAAGCGAGGCAGAGGCTTATGACACAAGCGGTTGCGGAAACTGTCGGATGGCGACAGTTATCCACACAAGATACAGGGGGTTTGCCGGGTTCCGGGAAGTGTGCATCAGCCCACCGCCGCGCCGGCCTTGATGTCGCTGAGCGTCGTCAGGATGATGACTTCGCGCTTCACGTCAGCGGGCGCATCCTTGCCCACGTTGCTCGCCGCCAGCAGCATGCCGCGGCTTTCTTCGCCGCGCAGCATGCGGGGGGCGAGGTTGGCGACGATGATGATGCGCTGGCCCAGCAACTGCTCGGCGGTGTAGTACTCGCGGATGCCGGCACAAATCTGGCGGGGCGTGCCCGAGCCGTCATCGAGTTGCAGCTTCCAGAGCTTGTCGGCATTGGGGTGGGGTTCTGCCTTGACGATCTTGGCGACGCGCAAGTCGAGCTTGAGGAAGTCGTCGATGGTGATCAGGGGCTTGGATCCGTCGGCGGGAGCGGGAGCAGCGGCCGGGGCGGGGGTGGGAGCAGGTGTAGGGGCGGGCGTCGTCATGGTGGAGGAGAATAGGACCGTGCACCCCACTGTTCACGCTGAGAGCGTGTCGTCTGCGGGGTGTACGTCATGTACACTACCGCCCTATGGAAAACCTCGATCTGCTGAAGCGTCTGTGCGAAACCCCTGGCGTCCCGGGCCGCGAAGAACGGGTGCGCGACCTTATTGAGAAGGAGGTCGCCGGGCTTTTTGACAGTGTCGAGACCGATGCACTGGGCAACCTCATCTGCCGTCGCAAGCCTCGCGGCAAGGCGAAGAAGGGCAGCCCCGAGAGCAAACACGGCGGCCCGCTGCGTGTGATGATGCTTTGCCACATGGACGAAATCGGCTTCTATGTGACGGCTGTTGACGACAAGGGCTATCTGTGGATGAACCCCGCAGGCGGCTTTGACACGCGCAACCTGTTCTCACGCCGTGTGACGGTTGTGGCGGACGATGGCGATTACCACGGCGTGATGAATCCGGGTGGCCGCCCCGTGCACATCAGCAGTCCGAAGGATCGCGAGCGCGTGCCGGAAGTGAAGGAGTTCTACGTCGACGTGGGCATGAAGGCCGACGCGGTGAAGAAGAAGTTCAAGGTGGGCGACTATGTGGTGATGAACGAGCCCGCCATTGAACTGGGCGACAAGTTCGTGAGCAAGGCTCTGGATAACCGCGTTGCGTGCTGGCTGGGCATCGAAAGCGTGCGCAAGCTGGAGAAGACCAAGGCAGCGCACACGTGCGAAGTGATCGTTGCCTTCACGACGCAGGAGGAAGTGGGCCTGCGCGGTGCGAAGACCGCCAGCCATGCAGTGCAGCCTGACATCGGCCTGGGCATCGACGTGACACTGAGCTGTGACACGCCGGGCGTGCCTGGTGAAGAAGCGGTGACCAAGCAGGGCATCGGCTTCGGACTGCACATCAAGGACAGCAGCTTCATCAGCGACTACCAACTCGTGAACGAAGTGGAAGCGCTGGCGAAGAAGAACAAGATTCCGTACCAGCGCACGATTCTCGCGGCGGGCGGCCAAGACGGCGCGGCTGCCCAGCAGGCGGCTGCGGGTGCGCGGGCCGTGGGTATCACCGTGGGCACGCGGTACATCCACACCGTGACGGAAATGATTGACAAGAAGGACCTGTACGCGGCCCGCGATATCTTGACGGCGTACTGCGCCAGCAAGTGAGTGGGTGCCGGGATACCAAATTGCCAAATGTCTCAATGGCCAAATTGCTAAATGAAGGCATTGGGTGAGTGTCTTCATTTGGCCATTTTGCGAATCGGCAACTCGTCCCTTCCCCGTCCTATTGTCGCACATGACAGCGTTTTCGCCAGATGGGTTGCCGTTGGGCCGTGTTGCGGGTGCGGAGGCGGCGTTCTTTCAGGAAGCGGTCAGTTACGCGGCTCGTGCGCATCGTCATCAACTTCGCAAGGATGGACGCACGCCATACGTGGCCCATGTGATTCGCGCCGCCATGACGGTGTCGTGGGTTTTCGGCTGCAATGACAAAGTCGCGTTGCTGGCGGCGATACTTCACGACACGATCGAAGATACGACGACGGACTACGACGACATCGCAGAGCGGTTCGGCGTGAGTGTCGCTGACTGCGTCGCGAGCCTGACCAAGAACATGGCGATGCCGGAAGCGCCCCGCGAGGTGGAGTACGACAGCCGTATCGCCGCGGGGCCATGGCAAGCTCGGCTGGTCAAACTGGCGGACGTGTACGAGAATCTGTGTGATCTCGATGACCTGCCTGAAGCCACGCGACCCAAGAAGACAGCCGACGCGGTTGATCGAGCGCGGCGAGCGCTCCGTCTGGCACAGGGGGAGCGGTTGACGAACCCACACATCGCACGCGGTTGCGATGCAGTCGAGCATCTCTTGAGGCACTTTTGAATCATGACGGCCCGCAAACATCTGTACGCCGATCCGGAGATCTATGACATTCTGCATGACGCGGACACTCGCGGCGATGTAGCTCGATTCGCCCGTGTCGCGCGAGCGGTCAGCGCGGCACTGCGGGATGTCAAGCAATTGCGCTGGCTCGAACCGGCAAGTGGCAGCGGGAGATACCTGCTTGCGTGCGCGGCGAGGGGTGATGTCGCGCTGGGTATTGATCTCTCGGCAGCCATGATTGAGTACACGCTGAACCGGGCGAAGGAGAAGGGGCTGGAGCGGGGCGTCGCGGGCCTGGTGGGGCGCATGGAGGCCTTTGAAGCATCGGACGCACGCTGGGCTGGCAAGCCCCGCGCGTTCGGCAAGGCGCACATCGCGTTCAATCCGATCAACTCCATTCGTCACCTTGCGACCGATACGGCGATGCTTAAGCACTTGGCGTGCATCAACCGCCACCTGCATCGGGATGGGGTGTACGTCGTCGGTCTGAGTCTGAGCGCGTATGGAATTGAATCGGTGAGTGAAGATGTCTGGGTCGGAAGCCGTCGTGGCACAACGGTGACGCAAGTTGTGCAGTACGAACCGCCGGATGGCGACGCACGTGGCCAGGCCTCCCGGCGCGAGCGCGTCATCAGCCATCTGACGATCACGCGAAAGGGCGCTGAAGACGAACATCGGGACAGTTCATACTGGCTGCGGACGTACAACCTCGCCCAGTGGACAGCGCTGCTTGAACGGAGCGGCTGGACCATCGCCGGCACATTTGCGAACACCGGGCAGCGAGCAAAGCCTACAGAGCCGGGATACTACCTGTTCGCCCTCACGCCACCTCGCGGGAAAACCACCGGGCACACGACGTAAAGTGGGACATGGCCGAGGCTGCGATCGCTGTCAATCTCGCCGGTTTGCAACTTGCCAATCCCGTGATGCTCGCCGCGGGCACTGCGGGCACGTTGGACGAGTTGCGTGATGCCCTGGATCTCTCCCGCGTCGGGGCGATCGTCACCAAGAGCATCACACCGCTTTCGCGCGATGGCAACAAACCCTGGCGCGTCGTGCCGCTTGATGCCGGCATGCTCAACGCGGTGGGACTCGCCAATCCTGGCATCGACGCCTTTGTGAAGGACTACGCGCCCCGCATCTCGCAGGTGGGCTGCCCGGTCATTGGCTCGATCGCCGGCTTCAGCGTGGACGATTACGTGAAGGTCGCGGCGGCGATGAACGCGATTGACACGATTGCCGCGGTGGAACTGAATGTGAGTTGCCCGAATGTTCACAAGGGGTGTGAGTTTGCAGCAGACCCAGCACTGCTTGCAGAATTGATCCGCGAGACGCGGGCAGTGCTCACCAATACGCGGCTCTTTGTGAAACTCAGCCCGATTCCAACGGGCAAGATCACGATGACGGACATCGCGCGAGCCGCGGTGGATGTGCCCGGCAGTTCCCCCACTGGTCCCAACAAGCGCCCGGGCGCCGATGCCTTGTGCATCGCGAATACAACGCCCGCCATGGCGATTGACGTGCACACGCGGCGACCCAAACTGGGACGCATTTCGGGCGGGCTGTCCGGACTCGCCGTACACGCGATGGCCGTGAAGCTGGTATACGACGTGCATCGCAACTTTGCGAAGCAATCGCAGACGCCCATCGTGGGCATCGGCGGTGTCTTCAACTGGGAGCATGCGGCCGAGTTTGTGCTTGCCGGTGCGACGGCAGTGGAAGTAGGCACAGGCTTGTTCGCGGATCCGCGGTGTCCGCTGAAGATCGTGAAGGGTTTGGAGCGCTGGACACGCGATCAGGGTGCGAGCGTCATGGATCTTGTGGGCAAGATTGACGACAGCGAGAATCAACCGCGATGATGCATGAGGCCCTGTGCCGCATGTTGTCATCGGACGATCAAGCGTCAAACAAGCTCGGTCCGCTTTCGACCCGCTTCTTTCGACCTGACAGCCTTGGCGCTTCTCGCGATCCACTGACGCGCGACGCGATCTGTCCCTCTGCGAGCCGGGTCATCAGTTCATCGCCAGCCTGCACATCACCCGGTTTGCGCACGATACGCCCATCTACGCGAAGGGTGACAGAAAAGCCCCGTTCCAGCACACGCTGTGGGCTGACGGCGTCGAGCGTGCGCTGCAGCGACGACAGCGCGGCTTGATCCCGTGCAACGCGAGCGTGCATTGCTCTCGCGATCTCCCGTTCTGCACTTCGCAGTTTTTCCCGCAACTGCGCCATGACGGCGGTTGGACGGGCTCGCTCCATGCGGGTGACTTGCTGAGCGACATCCTGCCTTGCGTTCATCAGGCGTGCTCGCACCGCGCTGGCCAAGTGTCGCTCCGCGTGCGTCACCTGCTCTGCCGCACCAGCGAAGTGTTCCGCAGGGTTACTGAAGATGGGCGTGCGTACGAGCAGCGCGACGTGCTTGCTGAGTGACTCGATGCGACGATGCATGAGCAGCCGCAGGCGGGCCTGTTCCGCATCGAGTTGCTGCCCCAGCGCATCACGATCTGGCGTCAAACACATCGCCGCCTGAGTGGGCGTGGCGCATCGCTCATCAGCAACGAGTTCAGCGATCGTGGTGTCGGTCTCGTGACCGATAGCCGCAACGACCGGCACTTCGCACTCGACAATCGCCTGAGCCACGCGTCGATCGTTGAAGCACCAGAGATCTTCCATCGATCCGCCACCACGGGTGACCAGAACCGCGTCGACGCCGAGTCTGGCATGGTGCCTTGACACATGCGTGATCGCGGCGACGATTTCCGGTATTGCGGCATCGCCCTGCATGCGAGCATCCACCAGCAGCACATCGACAGCGGGACAGCGCCGCTGCATGGTCACAAGCACATCCTGCAGGGCCGCGCCGGATTTGCTGGTGATGACCGCGATCTTGCGTGGGAAAAAGGGAAGCGGTCGCTTGCGCTCGGGGTCCGTCCATCCCAGCGCCTTGACCTCCTCGAGCAGTCTGCGCAACTGCAGTTCGAGCGCTCCGGCCCCGGCGGGCTCGAGCGATTCCAGCACGAAACTGACCTTGCCGCCTGGGGCATAGAAGTCGATACGGCCCTTCGCGATGACCTGCTGCCCCACTGCGGGCGTGAAGCCCGCTCGCTTGGCGGCGCTGGCGAACATGACGCAGTTGATGACGCTGGTACCGTCCTTGAGATCAAAGTACCAGTGCGTGCGCTCGCGAAAACCGCTGACCTCGCCAACGACACGCACCGCGTCGGGAATGCCCTGCTTCAGAGCGCCGTCAATGCGAGCGGCAAGTTGTGACACCGTCAACGGCGTCGCTGACTCGGTGCGCACGCGAGGCTGCAGCTTCGCAGGATCAAACGGAAGGCGATCGGTCACGGGCGACTGTATTCGCCGGTCGCACAAACGCAACGCTCCGCTCGCGTGAAGGGGCCGCGAGCGGAGCGCCACAGAAAGGGGGTTTGCATCTCGCCCGCGAGGGCGGAAAGCTCACTGGGCGGCTGCAACGGTCGCCTGATGGCTGACCACGCGTGTCACTTCGCGCGAGTTGCCGCGACCGCTGACGGTCGTCACCTGCTTCTCACCGGTGCGATGGCCGCTGCAAGTGAGCACGATGACTGGCTGGCAGGTTGATTGCACCTGCATGCGCTTGCGGAAGCGAGGCGCATCGGCCGGAATGCGGATTGTTGCGCGAGGCTGGATGTCCTCAAAGCGAACAGGAGTCTTGACGCTGTCAGCATCGTGGAGCGTGAGCGCGTCGTCATGGGGCTGGAGTTCGCGTGCGGCGGTGTGCTGAGGCTGGGCGTAGGCGTCATTCACGAAAGTGCGCACGCCGGTGAAGTAGCCGCGTTCGTAGAGCCACTGGTTCCGCGCGTCTTCCAGGCGACGCAGCGCTCGACCTTCAAGACGCTGCCAGGGGCTGATGCCGATCTTCTGGGTGCCGACCTGCACGAGAATCGTCGTGCGATCATGCTGGCTCACGCCGTAGGCGGCGGGGCCGGGCTCTTCACAGTTCGCACGCCAATCGCGCTGCACCGGGCCAGGGCCGATGAAGACATTGCGGCTCTGCCACAGCCGCCCGTTGGCCCAGGCGTGCCCGTGCGGGTCGTTGGTGATGTAGGGCGCCGCGAGGGGGGCGCCGCGGCCGATGGTGTTGCCAAACCGCACGATGCCGGCGGTGTTGGTCGTCGCGACGGCTTCCGCCGCCTTGATCGCGGCAGGCGTCAGCGTGATGCCGTTCATCGAGCCGGTGGCGAGCGTGGTGGCGAGAGCGAGGGAAGCGAGCATGTCAGCCTTTCTGGTCGTCTGGGTCAGACGACGCTTGAGCGTCACGAACCGGAGGCCCGTTCCACGCGCGGGCCCCGGTTGCATGCGCTCGCCGCTGGGTGCGGGTTGCAACAGCATCGCAGGAAACTTGAGCAAAGCAAGGGAAAATGGCCCAAATCAAGGCCTTCCACACCGACTGGCATGGTTATGAGAGACTTGCCGACGGGTATTTGTCGCTTGGCGGCGCGACTCGCGGCGGCGTTCGCAGGGCGTTACCCCCGGTTCATCCCGGTGGCAACAGACGCTGCGCGGCCCCCTGGTCCGCGAGTTCGCGATCGAGCAAATCGCTGTAACTGCAGTCGATCAGTTCTCCCAGCACGGGACGGAACTGCTCGCGCAGCCACGAAAGGTGCTCATGAGCACGCGCGACGTTGTTGTCCTTACTGACCAGACTCTCGAACTCGAGGAACGTGCCCAAGCGCTCTACCTGATCCAAGTGGATGCGGGTAGGGCCGATGAGCCAGAGATCACGAGTCTTTCGCACAGTCACCCAGACGGGCATGGGAAGCCGACCGAAGCGCTCCATCGCCTGTTCTTCGGAAAAGAGCGTGAACTTGCTGAGCTTGGGAGCGGCTCGATCGGCCCGTTCGTAAAAAACGTACTCGACGGGCTCTCCCTGTGTCTCACGGCGCTTGAGCCGGCCTGCAGGCAACTTGTAGTAGGTGTCGGTCTGAGCGAACGACATGATGAAGGTCGCGCCGACAGCCTGACAGATGGCGCGAGCGACGGTGAAGTCGCGAAGTTCGGCTTTGAGTTCGACGTTGTGCATGGCGAGCTTGTCCGACCGCAGACGAATGAGCGTACGCGGGGGATGGGGGCTGGATGTTGAAACGACGCGAGAACGAAAACGGCCGCCTTGCGGCGGCCGGTTGGTACATTCACAATGGGCTTGCGTGGCTCGTTACTTGAGCAGCAGCATCTCACGATACGTGGGCAGGGGCCAGAGATCCTTGGGCACGCGAATCTCCAACGCATCTGCGGCGGAGCGGAGTTCTGCCATTGCAGGGCGGATCTTGTCACGCATGTGTTCAGCGTGGTGGCTGACGTCGCCGCCTTCGTGATCAAGCGCGGTCTCCAGGCTCTTGATCGCGTTGCGCAGCTGCACCACCAGGTCGGCGTACTCCTCGAGCTGCTGGCGGACTTCGCTGGCGTCAACATCAGCCGCCTCGGTCGCCGCGACGACTTCAGCCAGTTCCGTCTGGTATCGCAGAGCGGCGGGCAGGATGGCGGTGCGAGCCATGATGGCGGCGGTGTCCGCTTCGATCTGCACCTGCTTGATGTACTTCTCGAGGTGAATGTGCTCGCGGGCTTCCACTTCCACCTTCGTCAGCACGCGGTACTTCTTGAAGAGCTCGATGTTCTTCTTGAGGCCCAGCTGCTGGATGGCGCTGACGCTCTCGCGGAAGTTGGGCAGACCGCGCTTCGCAGCTTCTTCGTGCCATTCCTTGGTGTAGCCGTCGCCATCGAAGATGACTCGCTTGTGCTGCTTCACAACCTGCTGCAGCACCTTCTTCACGCCGGCGATCATCTTGGCTTCGGTGGGGTTCTTGCCCAGCTCCTTCTCCAGCATGTTCGCGATGTGATCAATGCTCTCGGCAACGATGGAGTTCAGCACCGTCGCAGGCCACGCGACGGCAGCGCTGCTGCCGACGGCGCGGAACTCGAACTTGTTGCCCGTGAAGGCGAAGGGGCTGGTACGGTTGCGGTCGCCCGTGTGGCGGGGAATCTGCGGCAGCGTGCGAGCGCCCAGATCAAGCTTGCCGCCCTTCATGGTGCTCTTGGGGTTGCCGCTCTCAAGCTGATCGATGATGTCGCTGAGCATGTCGCCCAGGAAGACGCTCATGATGGCCGGAGGAGCTTCGTTCGCGCCCAGACGCCAGTCGTTGGCGGCGCTGGCCACGCTCATGCGGAGCACCTCGGGGTAGCTGTCGACCGCACGAATCACGGCGCACAGGAACACCAGGAACTGCATGTTGGTGTGCGTGTCGTCACGTGGGTCAAGCAGGTTCACGCCCGTGTTGGTGGTCATGGCCCAGTTGAGGTGCTTGCCGCTGCCGTTGATGCCGGCAAAGGGCTTCTCGTGCACGATGCAGTGCATGGCGTGGCGAGACGCGACGCGCTTGAGCGTCTCCATCGTGAGCATCTGGTGATCGCACGCGATGTTCGCGGTTTCGTAGAGCGGCGCGAGTTCGAACTGGCCGGGAGCCACTTCGTTGTGACGCGTCTTGACGGGCACGCCCAGACGGTAGAGTTCGCGCTCCACTTCATTCATGAAGCCCAGCACGCGCGTCGGGATGCTGCCGAAGTAGTGATCTTCGAGCTGCTGGCCCTTGGGCGGCTTGGCGCCAAAGAGCGTGCGATCGCACGCGACAAGATCTTCACGCTCAACGTAGTGCGAGCGGTCGATGAGGAAGTACTCCTGCTCGACACCGGCAGTGGCGATGACGCGGGTCACGCCCACGTCTGTGCCGAAGATCCGCAGGATGCGCAGAGCCTGCTCGCTCAGCGCTTCCATCGAGCGGAGCAGCGGCGTCTTGTGGTCCAGGGCTTCGCCAGTCCAGCTCACGAAGGCCGTGGGGATACACAGCGTGGCGGTGCCGGCATCACGGTTGATGAAAACGGGGCTCGTGCAGTCCCAAGCGGTGTAGCCGCGCGCTTCGAACGTGGCGCGGATGCCGCCGCTGGGGAAGCTGCTGGCATCGGGCTCGCCCTGCACCAGCGCGCTGCCGGTGAACTCGCTCATCGCGCCGCCCGTGCCGTCGGGCGTGAAGAAGGCATCGTGCTTCTCGGCCGTCAAACCGGTGAGGGGCTGGAACCAGTGCGTGTAGTGCGTGGCACCGCGCTCAAGGGCCCACTCCTTCATGGCGGCAGCCACCACGTCGGCAAGACCGGCTTCAAGGGGCTCGCCGTGCTTGATGGTGCGCTGGAGCCGCTTGAAGACTTCCTTGGGCAGACGCTGCTGCATGACGCGTTCCGTAAACACGTCGCTCGCGAACGAGTGATCGACACGATGATCCGTGTGCGAGTTGTCGCGGTGATGCGTTCCGTTCGAGGACGTCGTTGCTTTGCCGTTCGAAGCGATCATGCTGGACATAGCGGCCTTTCGTACGAGTGAACCGACGCTGACCTGAGTTTGTCACATCGCACGCTCCGCACGTGCGAGGTTGAGACGTTGTTTCGCGCATTGCGAGTTGTGCAAGACGTTGTAGAGCGAGCGTTCGCGCACTCGCGGGTGATGCATGATTGTTTCACGCAAACGCAACAAAGCAAACACGAATTGTTCATTGTGTCGATTTGACACAACGAGCAGTGTTGTCTTGTGCAATACATGTTTTTAGCCGCAGAATCAACGCGTCGCCACGCGTTGCACGATCAACGCTCGCCGCTCTGAGCATCGCCCGAAAGCCGTGATTCAGTCATGCGTTCTGACGCTCGCCCTTTGCGCCCAGCCCGCACCCATGCACGCCGAGCGTACCACGGCACCATCGCCAGCAACCCCATGCCTCCCACGACCAACCCCTGTCTTCTCGCCTCGATCGCCTCCATCGGCTGTGTGCGGAAATCAATGGAGGCGCTCCGTACGTCCCAATCGCTGAAGCGAAATCCCTGCATGATGCGTATCTGACTACTCAGCACGATCCACGATGCAAGCGCAAGCAGCCACACGCCGGGCATCGCGACGAGCAACGGCCCGCGGTTTCGGCCGTTCGCACGCCACACTTGGCACAATGCTGTCGTCAACACGCAGGCGACAAACGGGGCGCTCACCGTCCCGTTCGACACGACCACATAGAGCGACATCATGCACGCCACCGCAAGTTCAATCTTCGCCCGGGTCGCCGTTGGCTTGTCGTGCTCGAGACTCAGGCATTGGTCAATGATCGCTCCAAGCAGGCTCGCTCCGACAATTGCAATTGCGGCCAGCGTTACTGAACCCATCGCCGCCATCCCGCAAAGCACTGCAACAACTAGGAACGCCATCGCCGCAAGGATGCACCTGCCGCCACGAACAACCAGCACTCGCATACACCGGCTGAACTTGCTCCCACGTTGAAGTGCCGCTTCGCGGAGCTGCACATGGGTGAACGCCGCGCCACACTCCGGGCACAGCCCATCAGGCAAACTCGTCACGTCATAATTGCACGCCAAGCAGAGTTCCGGGCGCGACCGCTGCGGTGAATTCACCGATGCATCATCCAACCCACGCCTCACCGATTGAACCCCATCGATGCTCGGAAGTGTCCATGCACTTTGCCCTCCCATGCCTGGCCAGCACAAGCCCGTGCTACTGCACCAGCCCCTTCGTCAGCCGCATGAACGCCGTCTCAAGATTCACCGGCTCTTCCGCGAACTTCGTCATGCGAAAGCCTCGCGTCACGAGGACGTTGGGCACATCGCTCACGTTCAGTCCTTGCGGCCCGCCATCTTCATATGTCACGTGAATCAGCTTGCTGCCGACGACGGCTGTGACGCTGTCGTCATTCGCAAGCGCCACCTTCTTGACGCCAGGCAGCGTCGCAAGCATGCGCGCAGCATCCTCGATGCGGTCCGTCACGCCGACATGCAGCACGTGCCCCATCTTCGCACGCCGCAGAATTTCGTCCACCCCGCCATTGAAGAGCAGCGTGCCGCGCTCGATGATCCCCACAACATTGCAGAGTTCCGCCAACTCCGGCAGAATGTGCGAGGAGATGAGAATCGTCTTGCCCATGCGCCGCAACTCCTTGAGCAGTTCGCGCATTTCAATGCGTGCACGTGGATCAAGACCGCTTGCCGGCTCATCCATCAGCAGCACCTTGGGGTCATGCAGCAGCACGCGGGCGACGCTCAGTCGCTGCTGCATGCCGCGTGACAGGCTGTTGACCTCCGCCGTCGCCTTGTAGCCCAGATCTGTCAGTTCCAGCACATCATGCACGACCTTCTTGCGTTGCTGACCGTGAATGCCATAACTAGCGGCGAAGAACTCGAGGTACTCGGTCACCACCATGTCCTCATACGCGCCCAGTTCGTCGGGCACATATCCGATGAGCGGACGAATCTGGCGATTCTGATATCCCACGGTCAGGCCCGCGACATTGGCCTGACCACTACTGGGTTTGAGCAACGTGGCAAGGATCTTGATCGTGGTCGTCTTGCCGGCGCCATTGGGGCCGATGAAGCCGAAGCAGTCGCCTTCATTGATCGTCAGGTTGAGGTTGTTGAGCGCTATGAGATCACCATAGCGCTTGGTCAGGTTGATGGTCTCGATCATCGGCATTGTGTAGATTCCCTGTCGGACTTCGTCACTTTGTCCCTGGCGTCAACGCACGGGCGCGAGCCCGCCCTGATCAATTTCCGTCGTTTTGCTCGTTGGGCTTTTCTTCGGTCTGTCTGCGCTGCCGGCCCGCCTGCTTGCTCCAGTCCTCCACCGCAGGCGGCGAGGCCGGCAGCGGATAGATCCATCGCACCAACGTCAGGCCCTTGGTGGGCGCGAGTTCGTCATTCACATACAGGGGCACCGGCGAGGCTTCGCCATCCGAACCTGGCTCACCAAGAAACCCGATGATGATGATGCATGGCTGCGTGAGCCAGCGACTGAGGTCAAGCCCGTGCAGCAACTGCCGGCTCGCGATCGATGCCGGAGTCTGCCCGCCTGCAAAGTTCGGTTGTGCAAGTTGGTGCAGAAAACTCGCCGCGTAGAAGCGCATCGTGCGCGATGTGTTGTCTCCGGCCACGCCCGGCAGCGAGCCGAAGGTTCCCGCGGGCGGCGTATACGTCTGCGTACCAAGCCATGTGCTCAGCGGCGGAGGTTGACGCTGGGTCTGCGTCTGCGTCTGTGCCAGCACACCAAGGTCATAGTCAATGTTGGGGTCCAGCGTATCGAATTGCAGCACAGCGCCTTCGGCATACGTCGCTTCAACGTTCGACGAAATACTGCCACGCACAGTGTCCTGACCACTGCACACGATGATCACGCCATCCCTGAGAGGGCCAGGCAGTCCATGACGAATGCTGCCCGTCAGGAGCGGCTGCACAACAGGCACCCCGGCGACTTCCATGGTGCGGGGCGGAATGCGAAGCGTGGGAACCTGACCTTCAGGCAAAGGTGCAGCGCCCGGGGCCGGAACGGGTCGTGGCATGTCCCATGGCTGGCTGCCGGACCAATCCACCTGCACCTGCTTCACCGTGGCACGCACGGGCACTCTCATGGTGTCGGGCGAGCGAGAATCGATTGCGTATCCGCGACTGTCAGGGAAACTTGCAATCGCGCTGTCGTCGCCGGGCGCGTCGAACGGTGCAATCGCGCTCTGTGTCTGCTCAGAACTGCCCGTTGCAGAACCCACGCTTAGCGTCGCGGATCCATAACTGGGAACCAGCACATTCGCCCACATGCGAGCGCGGGCCGCCGGCTGGCCAAAGACGTGATCGATCACCGTGAAGTGCGTCGCCTGCACGCTCAGAGGCCGCAAGAACGTCGCAAGGCCCCAAGCGAGCACGGTGAAGGCAACGCCGCCGCCGATGAACGCCAACCAACTGTGGCGATGCAACTCCTTCTTCTTGAGTATGAAGAAGAGCGGCGGACCGACAACCAGCCAATAGAGGGCGAATACGAGAAAGCCGACCAACGCCCCCACCGCCGATACGCCGGTGATGTTGATCATCGCTGGGATATCGCGATCGGTCATCCACCGCTGGCGATCTGAGAGACTGAATGTGGTCTGCTTGTCGATCTGCGGCTTGAGGTTGCCGGCCCGGCCCAGCACGCGATGCCAGAAAATGTCAGTCTCGATGTTTCGAAACTGACTGAACCGCGTGTCGTTGAAGTCAAAGCCGATCACCGTCACCATACCCGCGCCCACCAGACGCCGCACGACGACACAATCACCGCGCGGCCCGTTCAGCACCGGCAACGCCTCCGCGGGTGTCGCCCGAGGATTGATGACGAAAGTGTGCAACACGCCCTTGGTCGGAAATGAACCGTCAGTGCTCGCTGTGATAAGCGGCCTGTAGGGGAGCAAATCAACATTCTCGCGGCGCTGAAAGGTCGCGCTGGGCAGCATGTCGAAGATCGGGTTGCTTGCCTGATTGGTCCACAACTGCGAAACGGCGGGGAGGATGATGACCAGATGGCCACCACGCGTCACCCAGTTCCGCAGAGCATCCGCGCGCTCGCCACGGAGTTTGTCCACGTCACCGCTCGCCCACACTATGACGCTGTAAGCATCCAAACCCATCCAGCGGTCCGGCAGTTCATCAGGCTTGAGCCCGAGCACAACTTCCGTCAGTTCGTGATGATTCTCCGCCCACGCCTGGTTCGACGGCGGTCGCGCCGAGTACCCGCGAAGACCAAGTTCCCGTTCACCAATCACGCCGTACAGGCCCGTGGTTGATTCCACCATCTGGCCCGCCGTGGGCGTCACCGGGAGGCGTCCCAGCAGTCGCCCGGCGCGATATCGCTCTTCGCGAGGCGTTGTGGCGGGATCAACATCTTCCGGAATGGCCTCGTAGACGCTCGCCACTAGCGTGGAGCGACCGAATTCACTGAAGGCCAGCCGCGTGTAGACCCACACGCCTTGCCAGACACCAGGATTCGTGCTCACCTCGACCTGCTGCATCGGCTGGTCGCCGTCGCTGTCGGTGCTCGTGAGCCGGACGATCACATCACGTGCCTGCGTGCCGTCATCTCGCAGACGCAACCGGATGCCGTTCCAGACGCCGACCTTGGGCACATTGCCAGAGCCGAGTTGCTCAACCTCGATCTTCACCTCATTCGTGCCGGCGGACGTCTGCACCGGAGGCGCTGGATTGGCAACACTCGGGTCACCCGACTTGTTAGGGTCCGAATAGTCGCGCATGCCATCCTGCGCGATTGCTGGCCGTGGCGAAGCCAACACCAGCCCGAACAACGCCACAAGGCATAACAGCACGTGGACCAGACGGTCGGGGCGAGGGGCCGAACGGTGAAACGGTATAGTCGGCAAAGAAGTGGGCGGCTTCACTGCATCATTCTACCGGACCTCAAGCCGCCATGTTCGGTCGCCGATGACTCTTCCAAGGAACATGCTTGGAGTTCCACACGGGAATCGGTCGTATGGAAGGCATCGTTGACAAAGCCTGGGTGATCCTGAGCGTCATCGCAGGGGTGGGCGTGCTTGGCGTTCTGCATTGCGTCGCCAGCTCCATCAACAACCATCACAAGGTCCACGACCTGCGCGTCCGTGTCAACGAACTGCGCAACCAGCAGATTCGTAAACTGAAGCAGACCACGCTTGAGTACGCCGACTTCGATGTGGTCGACGAGCAGTCCGCCAAGAAGGCCGCCTAGTCCGTCTCGCAACACCGAAGACGAACGCTCACGCATCCCTCGCACGCTCTGAACGCGTGTTGAAGTCGCTACGCCCGCAACCCTGTCGACTTCGGCAAAGTTGCCACTCAGGGCGATGTGGTCACATGTGCGGACGCATCAGGTCCTGACGTCGGTCGCCGTGCGCACACGCGTTCGAGCACCGCAAGCCGCCCCGATACATGCGCGACGACATCACTCAACACCGAAAACAAACAACCCTCGCCGAAGCGAGGGTTGAAGCGAGGCGGACGGGACTCGAACCCGCAACCACCGGATCGACAGTCCGGTACTCTAACCAATTGAGCTACCGCCCCAGTGGTCAGTCCCTGTGCCGTTGCCAATTGCTCGGCGGGCGTGCTCCGTCATGTCGACTCCGGAGCGGGGAGGGAATGTTAGCGGGGCCTCGGGCCGTTTCAAGTCGGGTCGCCCGAGCTTTTGCAAGACCACCGGCACAGGCGCTTGCACGGCGTGCAGCGGCACGCGGCAGAACAAACAAATGGACGAGCATCTCGCGTCAATTGACAAACCGCAGGCAAGGTGCCTGCGGTTTGCACGAAAACGGGGTATGGCGTCAAAGCTCCACTTACTTGGGAAGCTTGATGCTGCCTTCTTCCTGAATGCTCCACGCCTGACCGTCCTTGCCAATGCGGCTGCCGTACATGAAGACGACGGCGCATGCCACGGCAAGGCTGACGCATGCCAAGGCGGCGAGGGCGGTGTAGACGTTGAGGCCAGAAGCCTTCTTCTGACGACCGGCGGGGGCTTGCATGCCGAACTGTGCCATATGCGACTCCTTTCGGCGTGAACTTACTGCACGCGGCTGACGATGACGTCGCCCGCGCGAACTTCGGTGGGACGGCCCAAGGTATCAACAGCGCCGATGCTGAAGCTCAGATCGGTCTGCTCAACCACCACGTTGGCGATGAACTGGCCATCGCGGACAACGCGAAGAATCATGTTCTTCGCGATGCGGTCGTTGCTGCCGACGCTCAGCTTGGCAAGCGTCTTGCCGCTGGCGACGTCGCGCTCAACGCTTTCAATACGGCCGCTGATCACCGGGCCGGTGTACTCGAAGGGACGCGAGGCCGTGCTGGCGACCGCGCCAGCGGCAACGCCCTGAGCGTCACGCTTGATCATCGCGAGCTCTTCCTGCAGAGCGCGATAGTTGGCCGTGAGCACATCGCTCTGGCTGGTGAGATCGTTAATGCGCTGCTCAGACTCGAGGGCCCGCTGGCGGAGCGTGAGTTCGCTGGCACGCAGGGTCGACAGTTCCTCGTTCGCCTTCGCCTGCAGTTCCATGGCGGTCTTCACCTGCTCGGCCTGCTGGTTGATCTTGGCAACCTGGGCGGCAAGTTCAGCCTCAGCCTTGTTCTTGGCAACCTGCAGCTGGGCACGCTCGCTCTGGAGCTGTGTGAGCTGGGCGCGAATCGAGGCGAGTTCGTTTTGCTGCTGCTGAATCGTGTCATTCAGGCGGACAGACTCGCTGCGAGCCTGCGACGACGCAGCGGCGTGCGAAGCCTCAGCCGAGACGCGACGCGCCGTCTCATCGGCGTAATCGGCACGAACGCGGTCGACGTTGGTCGCGTACGCGATGACAAGCATGGACAGGGCGATGCTCAAAAACGTCGCGATCACCACAAAGATCTTCGTGAGGATGTGCACAGTCCTCTCCTAGGCCAGACCTACCACTCGCGTGCTTTTCCCGCCGCGCGACGGAAACAAATCACACGCACCGCTCGTCTGTTCACGTCGCCGATCCTCAGCGAACCGTGGCAAACGACCGACAAACCCAGCCGCAAGCGGTCAAGCATGCAACCAGCCTTCGCGAAACCTGTTCATGCACGCATTTGGGAACGGCGACGCATAAGCCGCCAGCCAAACCGTACATGCCCATCCGCACGGACCCGCCCGGGGGTTTCGCCCGTCCCGCACGGGCCCACACAGTAGCCCGTCTATCGGCCTCTGTCTGGGCGAGCGTTGTACCACATTCATCCCGACCCCACAAGCCCCTATCTGACGGAAGCCGAACTCCACCCGGGGTTCTGGGGTGACCTGATCTTCCGCAGATACACCAGGAGTGCCACCCCCACCGCCACCATGAGCATGCTCAACCACTGTCCATGAGAAAGGCCGCGCTGACCACGCCCGTCATGTGTGGTTTGCGAGCGATGATCCAGAGCACGGCGGTGAGGATCACACCTTCAAAGAAAGCCTGGTACAACTGCGAAGGATGCCGGGCGCTCAAAAGCGGCTCAAGCCCCTGCCGTACAGGCTCACGAATCGACGGTGCACCTCGCTGCACGGCGTCGATCAGGCGACTCATCGCCATGTAGCCGTCGTCACCGGGCTGCGAGACGCGGGCCACGAGTGTCCCCAGCTGCCTCTGCTGCTCCTCGGTCAGTGGTGGCTCGTGTCCGCTCACCAGTTCCTGTGGAAACTTCACACTCCACCAGGGCGCTGCAGTCCCCGGCTGAGCGACGATCTTGCCGAGCAGTTCGCCGTTGATGAAGTTCGCAACGCGGCCCAGCCCCAGCCCTATTGGTGCAGCCAGCGACGCAACGTCGGCAACATGCAATGCTGAAGACTTGTTCCTGCGCGCGATCCACCACACTCCCAGCGCCACACCCACCAGAGCTCCGTGATACGCCATGCCTCCCTGCGACAGCTTGAGCACGCCCCAGTATGGAAACGCGCTGTCAAACTGCGTGATGATCGCGCGGTCGTAAATGAGCACGTAGCCCAGCCGCCCCCCCACAATGACCATCGCGATGAGGACCAGCAGTCCGTCGATGAGCTTCTGTTCGGGCACGGAGGTATAGCCACGCTTGCAGAGAAATCGGAAGATGAGATACGCGACCAGAAATCCCAGTGCGTAACTCAGTCCATACCAGCGGACGCCAAATCCTGGCGAGAATTCGACCAGAAACGGGCTGAGATCATGGAAGTAGGCACCCAGCGTGAACATGTGTGAATGTACGCGGCTCTGGGCCCGTCCTCACGCTCGTCACGACACGCCAAAGAACCGCTTCGTGTTGGCGTTGATCGCCGCGTGGAAGGTTTCCCAGTCTTCCCCACGCAGGGCCGCCAACTCGCGTGCCGTCAGGCTCACCATCCAAGGTTCGCAAGGCGACTTCCCACGGTGCGGGTGCGGGCTCAGAAACGGCGCATCCGTCTCCACCATTACACGATCCAGCGGAACGATCTTTGCCGCTTCGCGCAGTTCCTTCGCGCTCTTATACGTGACCACACCGGTGAAACTGACGCTGGCCCCAAAGTCCAGCAGCATGCGCATCTCGCGAGGGCCGGCGGTGAAACAGTGGAACACATAGCGCGCCGGATCGAGCGACGACCGCTTCAAGACCGGAATCAGATCATCAAAGGCCTCGCGGCAGTGAAGCACGACGGGCTTCACCACCCCTTCGCGATGGAGTGACTCGATGGCGGCAAGCTGTGCCTCCAGCACTTCTCGCTGCACCGCGGCCGCTGGTTCCTTGTAGTGATTGTCCAGCCCCAGTTCGCCCCAGGCAACGCACTGAGGGTCGCGACCCACGGTGCCCAGCACCTTCCAGTCATGCGGGCCCTGATCCGCGTAGAGCGGATGCACGCCCACGCTGCACCAGACATTTTCGTGCTGTCGCGCCGTCGCAAGCACATTCCCGGCATCCTGCGTGGTCGTGCAAATGGTGATGCAGCCCGTCACGCCATGCTCGCGAGCGGTCGCCAAAACGCCGGCGACTCCGCCCGGCCTGCGCGAGGGGTCAAAGTCTGAAAACGTCAGATGACAGTGAGAATCAATCATGTGTCGATAGTGCAAACGGAAAACCACGTCGAACGTACAACCCAGCGTATTACAGTGCAGCCGTACCAGCCGACACGCAAAGGACGCACATGCTTCGCAATCCCTGCCGGTTCATCTCCGCCCGACCCCGCCTCGCCGCTCTGGCAGGCGTTGCCCTGCTCGCCTGCGCTGGCACGCCGCTCGCGCTCGCCCAAGCCACAGCGCAGGCAACGATGCAGACAGCACCGGCTGAAGCTCCCAGAAACGTTGACAACTGGTTCATCGTCGAACTCATGGGCCAGCGCGCCGGCTACATGAACAGCAAACGCACGCACACGGCGGAGAACGTCACGAGCCAGACGAAAATGGTCTTTGAACTCGGCCGCGGACAGCAGAAGGTCCGCATCAGCATGGAGAGCGAGTTCGTGGAGACGCTCGATGGCAAGCCCATCCGCATGAAGAGTCGCCAGATGCAGGGGCAGGCTCCGCTCGAGCAGGAGTACGTCTTCCGTGAAAATGACATCGAGGTGACGACGCGCCAGGCGGGGCAGGTCAGCACCAGCACCATGCCCAACATCGAAGGCGCATGGCTCACACCGGCAGCGGCGGAGCGTGAAAGTCTCCGAGCGTTTCGAGCGGGCGAGCCCAAGATCACGATTCGCACCATCGATCCTTCTCTGGGCCTGATGCCGGTGGAGATGACGCGGTCAGGATTCATCAAGACCAAACTCACCATCGATGAACGCGAGATCGACGCCATCGAGACCACTGTCGAACAGAGTTTCGCGCCGGGCGTGGCCAGCAAAGAGTGGCTGGATGCGGAGGGCGAACTGCTCCGCGGCGAAACGACCTTGGGTGGCGCAACTGGCATGAAGATCATCATGACTCGCACGACACGCGAGAAGGCCAGCAGAAACACGCAAGCCTCCGCCCCGGAGATCATGGTCAGCACGTTTGTGAAGCCTGACAGGGCGATTCCCAACGCACGCGGCGCGACGCAAGCGACGTTCGCGCTTTCGGTCAAGGAAGGCGAACTGCCCGACTTCCCCGACACAGGCACGCAGGACTTCACGCGGGAGACACCGGCGACCGCGACGCTGAACGTCCGTACTCAGGCATTTCTGGACGCGCCGGCCGCTGACATCGACAACGCCGCCTACCTCGCCAGCAGCGCACTCGCGAAGCTCGACGATCCGCGCCTCGCAGCGTTCGTGGGACGCGTCGACAGCACATTGGCGCCGCACGACAAGGCCGAAGCCCTGCGGCGTGAGGTGCATGCCTTCATTGCCGACAAGAACCTGGGCACAGGTCTGGGCAGCAGCACCGAAGTGCTCCGCACCAAAGAAGGCGACTGCACCGAGCACGGCGTCCTCCTCTGCGCCGCCCTGCGCAAAGTCGGCATCCCGGCACGCGTCGCCACGGGGCTCATCTACGCCGATGCATTCGCCGGTGGCAAGGACATCTTCGGCTATCACATGTGGGCTCAGGCCCTGCTCGAAGTTGATGGCAAGCCGCGCTGGGTCGATCTGGACGCCACGCTCCCGGACACAACACCATACGACGCAACCCACATCACCATCGCCACCAGCGATCTGTCCGACGAGTCAGGCACGTTGTCACTGCTCAATGTCGCGTCCGTCATGGGGCGACTGCAGATCGGCGTCAAAGAGGTGACGCACGCAAAGGACGGCAAGTGATGTCGCCCGACGCCGCGGCTCTTCCAAGACTGCCTCGCCGGTCCGACACAGGCCATAAGGGCACCTTCGGCACGGTGCTCGTCATCGGTGGCTGCACGAGCGCTCCGCACCGCATGATCGGCGCTCCCGCGCTGGCTGCACGGGCGGCATTTCGCGCAGGCGCCGGACTCGTCAAGGTCGCTTCACCCGCACCCATCATCGATAGCGTGCTCTCGCTCTGTCCCAGCGCAACCGGCTTTGCCCTCCCCGTCTCAACACATGGCGAGTTGATCGCCCACGAAGCCGCCGTGGTGCTGGACGAAGCGATGAAGACAGCCGATGCAATCGTCGTCGGCCCAGGGCTGGGACCAAGCCCGGCCGTGCAGGCCATCACGCTGCGCTGCATGCAGCAAAAACGCATCCCGGTCGTGATTGACGCCGACGCGCTCAACGCCATGGCGGCGATTCCGGATCTGGTGCGGGACATACGCGCCGCCTGCATTCTCACACCGCACCCGGGCGAGTTCAAGCGGCTCGGGCAAGCGCTCAGCATCACTCACGACCCTGCACACCCCGCGTCGCGACCACTCGCCGCCATGGCGCTCGCGCAGCGACTGGGCTGCATCTGCGTGCTCAAGGGAGCAGGCACCGTTGTGAGCAACGGACTCGAAACGTGGGAGTGCCCGCGCGTCAATTCCATATTGGCAACTGCCGGAACGGGCGACGTCCTCTCGGGTTTGCTGGGCGCACTGCTCGCGCAGCGTTCGCTCGACAACCAAGCCCCTGCAACCGAGCCCGACATTGACCTCATCGCCCTTGCCGCAGCGCGGCTCGGCAAACCGGTGCCTGAGCATCTGCATCGTGCGAAGTCAACGCCCGAGGCACCTGCACCACTGTCTCTCTTTGATCTTGCACGTATCGCGGTTGATGCTCATGCCTACGCCGGCGAGTATCGCGCACAGAGCGTGGTGCCCGCGGGCATGCTCGCAAACGAACTGGCAGACACCCTGGCGGATGTACTCGTGCAGTACCGCGAGCGCGACGTGGATTGAACTCAGCCCGAACTGGTGTCAGGGCGTGAAATCGAGCCGGCGAGGCGCCATCGATGTCACGAGACGAATGCTCGGCGTATCCAGTTGCGCGTTGAACCGCGCCTCCTGGAAGTCATTGGGCAACACCGTCAGGTCCACGGTGGCCCGCTTGAGCCGCGGGCCCACGTCGTACTCAAGACGGAAGTTGAGTTCTCGCACGCCGCCCATCAGCATGCGCTGCTGCGTGCCGGTGATGACACCGCCGATAACCGTGTTCTCGACGTACCACAACTGGAACGGAGCGGCGGAGCCAGCCGGAGCATCACGTCGCTCAAGCCGGATGATGCTCTCACCCGCGGCTCCGGTCACGTCGTCCACCAGGCGGAACTCCATGAATGTCGAGTCAAGCGGGTTCAGCGTCGCATCGAGCACGTCGGTGGGAAAGGGACCAAAGTCAGTGCCCGTGCGCACCATGCTGGAAATACGCGCCACAACCATGCGCGCCACAACGTTGGTTGAAGCGCTCTCGGTGGTCGCCTTGTAAGCCTTGAAGCTCGTGTCAAGTGCGGTCATCGTCGCCGCGAGCAGCGTGCCCAGAATCATGAGCGAGACCAGCACTTCAACAAGACTGAATCCGCGACGAGACGCGCGAGCTTGAGATCGATTGGCGTTCATCGGTAGCCCTCCCGGTAGGTGCCCGGTTGCGCGTCAAACTGCATGGGCAGCATGATGCCGCTCGGCAATTGCATGTTGGGGTCATAGCGCAGATTGACGCGACCAAAGCCATTCCAGTAGATCGGCGTGCTGCCCGCAGGTTGAGGCTCGGTGCCGGGAACATCAGCGATGCCGTCGCCGTTGGTGTCCCACCCGCCGACGCGCTGGCCTCCCAACGTGCGCAGCTGGCTGGGATCAAGCGACTCAGAGTCACCATCATCCGGACCGAAGTAGCCCAGCGTCGTATTGAAGTTGGCGGGATTGCCGATGGGATTGCCCAGCACATCGACCATGGGGCCCGTGCCGTGCTGCGGCGCGAAGGTGAGCAGAAGCGCACCCTCGATATCCGCATTGCCACGCACGTCCATCACGCCGGCGATGATGGCGCCGCGCAACTGCACCTGCTGAGTTTCCGGGCTGTTGAACGTCCCGATGTCAACGGAGTAATTGGGCACCATCAGGCTGCTGGTCGCGATGATCGAAAGATCATCACTCTCTGGATTCATCGTCGAGCCGTTGTTGAAGGGGTTCTCCTTCACGAACCGCGTCGAGCCCGTGAACTGCAGCTTGTTGCGAACCTGCGTGAAGCCCTGCGGCGCATCACTCACGATCGAGCCGACAAACAGACAGTTGTGGAAGCGGATGTTGTTGCTGATCGTCTTGGTATCGGTGATGCGTCGACCACCCACGACCAGCGGCTCCGGCAGCGCGTTGTATTGCGCCGCGATGTACGTGCCTACCTGGTTGGAAGGAATGTCGCCCTTGTCCATCACCGGGTTGGCGAGCAGCACCATCTGCGTGGGCGGCCGTGCCGTCGACGGAAGCATCGAGGGCGGATTGATCTCCGACGCCTCGTCGCCGTACACCGTGCGCGGCACCGCAAGCACCGGACGGGTGTCCGTTGACCCCATCTTCAGCTTGCCGTACTCGCCAAAGAGAATGTGCGTGTTGTCCGTATGCGTGCGAACCCACGTGACGCCGATGAACCAGCAGTTCTCAAAGAGCGCGTTGGTGCCCATCGGAATCTCAACATCGCGGAAGATCATGTTGCGAAAGACGGGCCGGTAGTAATAGTCAGAGAAATTCGGGCTGTTGAAGGGCATCTTCTCGAAGTACGCCGTCGTGTGGTTGTCCGGCAGTCCATCGAGATTCGTGTCGGGCGTGAGTTGCTGAACAACCACAGCGCTCGCGCCAGGCACCTGCTCAGCCGCGGCAACCTGATCAGCGAAGCTCTGTCCATCGGCGGCCAGTTGCAGACTGTTCCGGTTGGTCGCAAAGTTGTTTGCGCTGATCAGCGGCAGTTCCTGATCGCTCACGTTGAACGCTTGCGGGGGCGTCCCCTCCATCGGCCGAATCGCGCCCGCCAGTTTCTCGTTGAGCGCTCCGCGCGCGCTCTCCCACGTGTTCGAACTCACCTTGAAACGCAGGCCGCCATTGACCTTCACGTAGCGATCGCGTCGGTCGAGATAACCGTCGAGGTAACCCAGCACCTGGTCGCGATTCACATTGTTCACCGTGTCGCGATCAAGGAACACCTCGCCGGCGTCATAGCGTCCGTTGCTGTTCGCATCAACAAACCCGGCGACGCGATTGCGATTGCGATCAGGCTCGCTCGAATCGATGAGGTCAAACAGCGAGGAATCGATCAGTTGACCGCCCGCGCTCGTGAACTCCGTCCGGCTCACGCGATTGTCGTTGTTCGCGTCAAAGTGGCTCAGGAAGATGTCGTACTCATCAACGAAACCGTCGCCCGTCACATCCTGAAAGGGCGAGTCTGTGCTGCCGGTCTCGTCGCGATACTCACTGGTCGCGCCGGCAAGACCTTCGCTTTCGCCGGTGTGCTGTGATCGCATGCGATTGTCGTTGTCCGCGTCATCACCCGCGACGGCGTCGTAGAAGAAGTCAAGCTTCTGATCCAACGCAGCGTCCAGACTGCGGAAGTCAGAACGCAGGATCAGCGGGTCGCCGTTGTTGAACGTCACATCCGTGAAGCGCGCGCCAAGATCACCCGTGACCTGCACGTTCTTTCCCAGCATCACGCGCGTGGGCGAGATGATCGCGTGGTTCACGCGTTTGGTCAGGCGGAAGTCCTTGGAGATCTGCCGCGAAATCGGCTGCCCGCTCCGCTCGTAACTGAAGTCATAGCCCGTCACGATCACGCGAATGTCACGCCCATCCGCAAGCGGTGCGTACGTGATCTGATAGCACAGCGGCGGCACATCCACATCGTCCGGCAGCGTCTCAATGGCAACAGCCGGCGTGAAGACCCAGTTGGTCTGCCGAAACGTGGCGGGCGCCCCCGCCGGCGCGTTGCCAAGCGTCACACTCGTGATGCCGACCTCATCCACAACGTTCTGGTCCAGCGCGTGCGCCTGCGCGACCGCGGCCGCAAGCCCGCTGGGGCTCGCCAGATCCTGCCGCATCGTCCGGCCGGGAATGATCTGATACGTCGAGAATCCGCTCAGCGAACCGCGCCACAGATCCCAACCGAAGTTGGAAGTGACGTCGCTGTCAGACATCAGAAACCGCGCCGCAGCCTCCTCAAGTCGTGACTCCGCGACTTCAAGACCAGTCTCCGCCGCGCTCTGTGCTCGCATGACATGCAGATTGGTGCTGGCCGTCGTCATGTTTCCGCGACTGGCGATCGCCATCGCGGCGCTCAGTGATCCGAACATGATGAGAAACATCATGGCCAGAATCGCCGCGACACCGCGACGTGAACCCGGGCTGGCATGCATGCCCGCGGGACGCCCTGCGCAGGCCCGCAGCCGCGCCACCATCGTGCCGCCGCTCAGTCCCACGTTGTTCAGCCCGTTCGCATTCATGCCTTCGCTCCTGCATCCACACGCTTTGACTTCGTCCGGTCGCATCAGTGCGGCACGATCCACGTCACCGACGTGATCTCCTGCGCCTCAGTGTCATCAATTCCCTGGTAGCTCACGATCACCGTCACCCGCAACGGAAACTCGTCCGCATCAATGGCCGGAAGCGTCGCGCTCGCGGCCTGGACATAGGTGTCGCCGCGCACAAGTTGAAAGTTGTACGGATCAACCTTCTCAACAATCACACGTTGCACCCAGCCCTCCAGCGGCATGGGGTCGCCGTCTTCGTTCAGCATCACAGAGCCATCGGTGTTGATCTCCGTCACGACCTGCCGGAAACTGTTGACAGGCCCGGGAAACGTGCCGCCGTTGCCGAACGTCACGCCGTCCATGTCGTCAAGATCATCGATGTCGAGCACCGTCGACTCGCCACCCTCAGCGCCCCATCCACCAGCGGTGGACAGACCCGTGACGGGGTCGTGCCGATTCAACTTGCGCGTCAGTTCACGGATCTCATTCGCCAGCAGCATGCCCGTGGCGGACTTGCTGCTCCAGTCGTTGCTGCGGGTGAATGCGCCCTGCGCATCCACGAACGCCAGCACGCCGATCCCCACGATGACCATCGCCAGCAGAGACTCGATGAGCGTGAAGCCCCCGCGTCGCCGACGGCTCGCATGCATCACCGCGGGTTGTGTGTTCATGACGGCCTTCATGCGCCCGCTTCCTTCCGCGACAATTCGCCCGCACCGCCGTCGGCGCGGGCGCCACACACTACAACTATCGGTTCACTTCACGATCTGCGACATCTTGAAGATGGGCAGGATGATGGCCATGGCGATGAAGCCGACGACTGTGCCCATGAAAAGGATCATGATGGGCTCGATCATCGACGTGACCGCTTTTATTTGATCCTTCAGTTGTTTCTGGTAGTACGCGCTGATCTCATCCAGCACCTCCCCCAGCTTACCAGACTCTTCACCCGCGCTGATCATCTGCACCACCGGCTTGGGCAGCACCGTGTCCTTCTGCAGCGTCGTCGTGATTTTGCGACCTTGCTTCACGCCCGCGTGCACGCGCTTCCACATGCCCTTGAACATCTGGTTGCCCGAGATCTCCGCCGTGATGTTCAGCGTGTCAAGCATCGGCACACCGGCGTTGATCAGCTGACCCATGGTCTGCAGGCTTCGGCTGATATACAGCGAACGGAACATCAGCTTCACCACCGGAATCGACAACTTCGCCTTGTCCGCCCAGAACGAGCCGACCTCCGTGCGAAGGAACCCGTAGAACGCCCCACCGATGCCCACCACAGCGCCCAGCAGAATGTACCAGTTCGCCACCATGAACTTCGACAGGTTCATCAGGAACTTGGTCGCCCACGGAAGCACGTCTTCCTTGCCTTCGAACACCGCCGCGAACCGCGGCAGCACGAACGTCAGCAGGAACACCGTCACGCCGATCGCCAACGTACCGATGATGCCGGGATAGATCGACGCACCGATGACCATCTTGCGCGTCTCGATTTGCTGTGCCATGTACGTTGCGATGCGGTCAAGCATCTTGCTGAAGGAGCCGGACATTTCCGACGCCTTCACCATGTTGATGTACAGCGGATTGAACAGCTTCGGGTACTTCGAGATCGCATCGCTGAACTGCTTGCCGGCCTCCACATCCGTCTTGATCTGCGTCAGAATCTTCTTGAAGCCCTGGTGCTGCGTCTGATCCGCGATCCCCTCAAGCGCGCTGCGCAGGTTGATGCCTGCGCGGATCATCACCGCCATCTGCGTCGTGAAGTCCAGCACGTGCTTCTCGCTCGGCTTCCCGGCGTTCATCTCACGGAGCTTCTCCATGAAACTGCCCGTGCTGCCCGCCGATGCGATCGCGCTCAGGCTCAGCACGTGCCCGCCCTGATTGCGAAGCACCGCCGCCGCCGCCCCGGCGTTCTCCGCCGAGAGCGTGCCCGACTGCACCTGACCGCTGCTGGTTCGAACTTGGTATCGGTAGTTGGGCATAAGAAAAAGGCACGGGAGATTGGGCATCGGGCATCAGGGTCATGCCCCGCGCAAATGTTCATCTCCAGTGACTTCGATCTCCTGTAACGCTTCTGCTCTTGTTCCAACACACGGACTGTTCTGTCTCGACCCTAGTGCCCAGTCCCTACTGCCTAGTGCCTCATGCCTGCTCAGGCCGCCAACTGACGTTCCAGCTTGTCCGGGAACGCCGCCTGCGCGATCGCATCTTCACGGCTGATGTACCCGTTGAAGTACAGTTCCGCGATGCTGCTGTCCAGGCTGCACATCCCGATGCTGCGGCTGGTTTCAATGACGTTGGGAATTTCAAACGTGCGGGCTTCACGAATCAGGTTGCGCACCGCAGGCGTGCACAGCAGCGTTTCCACCGCCGGAATCATGCCCGGGCGGTCCACGCGGCTGAACAGCGTCTGACTCACAACCGCCTGCAGCGTGTTCGCAAGCATCGAACGAATCTGGTTCTGCTGCCCGCCGGGATACATGTCGATGATGCGTTCCACCGTCTGCGACGCGTTGACCGTGTGCAGCGTGCTCAGCACCAAGTGACCCGTTTCTGCAGCGCTGATCGCCAGCGCCGTCGTTTCAAGGTCACGCATTTCACCCACCAGAATGATGTCCGGGTCCTGACGCAAGGCGTGCTTCAGACCGCTCGCGAAGCTAGGCATGTCCGCGCCCAGTTCACGCTGCTCCAGAATGCACTGCTTGCTCTCGAAGACGTATTCAACCGGGTCTTCCAGCGTGATGATGTGCTTGCGATACCGCTGGTTCATCGCTTCGATCATCGCCGCCAGCGTCGTCGTCTTACCTGAACCCGTGTCACCGGTCACCAGCACCAGCCCGCGCGGCAGATACGTCAGTCGCGCGATGACTTCCGGCAGGTTCAGTGCAGCCAGCGGCGGCACCTTCGTCTTCACCGCACGCATCGCCAGGCCCACACCGCCGCGCTGCATGTGCGCGTTCACGCGGTAGCGAGCCAGACCTTCCGCGTAGTACGAAAAGTCCGCGTCCTTCACACGCTCAAACGTCGCCCGAGATTCAGGACCAGCCATCTGCTCGAAGTACGAGCGAACCTGCTCCTTCGTCAGCACCGGCGCGCGGTCAAGCGGCGTCATCACCTGGTTGATGCGCATCACGGGCGGATTCGCCGCGATAAGGTGAACGTCGCTGGCTCCGGCGTCATAGGCGGTCTTGAGAATCTGGTTGAGTTCCATCGTGGCGATCTCCAAAGAGGACGACTCCTCTCGAACATCGGTCCGAAGAACTCGCCTGTTGATTCAGGCAACCCCGGCAAACGCGCGAAGATGCGCCGTCTGTCCGGCATAAACCCACCCCTCCCCGCTGGAGGAGGGATGAGAGCCAATGCAGTTCTCAGCCCTTGGCCACGTCAGCCATGCTCGCCCCGAAGTTAATGTGAAACACCTGGTTATCCAGGACCAGAGCAGGCACCGACTTCACGCCCGCCTGCTCCGCCGTCCGAATCGCGCCGCGATCCTTCCCCAGATGCACCACCGCCAAATCAAAACGCGAACGGTCAATGGCCTCCGCCACCATCCGCTCAGCGCTCACACAAACCGGACAACCCGCGTGATAGAACACAGCCTTCGCTCTCATGTGCCTTACTCCTTTATACACGGCTCGCGACGCGAGCCCTTCGCTCGCATCTGACGCAAAACTACCATCCGCGTCACCGCTCGAAAAGTCCGCACCGCTAGGTGGGGTGGGCACCTTTCGGTCGCAATTGCACAGATCACGATGCCAAAAAATCTTCCACAATCCCCGCAGAATCCTGCCGCCGCACACCCAACCGTCGCCCACATGGTCGAGTCCATCGTCGGCTGCAAGTGGTCGCTCCACGTGCTCGCCTGCGTCCGCAAAGGCGTCAATCGCCCCGGAGCCATCGAACGCAGCACAGATGGCCTCTCCGCCAAAGTCCTCAGCGAACGCCTCGACAAATTCATCCGCTTCGGCATCTTCGAGAAGCGCTCGTTCCCCGAAATCCCGCCGCGCGTCGAATACTCCCTCACACCCTTCGGCGAAAAATTCGTCCGCATCATCGACGAAGTCGAGCGTCTGCAGAACGAACTTCCCTGAGCCACATCTCGCACGCACGAAACCCGTCTACCTTCCGCCCATGCTCATCGCCCCATCCATCCTCTCCGCCGACTTCGCCGACATGGGCGCCGACTGTGCTCACATCCTCAGCACCAGCCCCGGCGCACCCGCAGCCGACTGGCTCCACCTCGACGTCATGGACGGCCACTTCGTCCCCAATCTCACGATGGGCCCCGACCTCTGCCGCTGCCTCCGCGCCCGCCTGCCCCAGTCATTCCTCGACGTCCACCTCATGGTCGTCGATCCCGCGCTATACATCGACGCCTTCGCCAAAGCCGGTGCAAGCCTCTTCACCTTCCACGCCGAAACTCTCTGCCCCGATGCCTTCCAGCAGCCGCTTCCCACAGGCGGCTACGTCTGGACCACCCGCTCCACTCCCTCCGCCCCGCGCGTTCGCGAACTCATCGCCCGCATCCGCGCCGCAGGCATGCGCGTCGGCATCGCCATCAACCCGCCCACCAAGCCCGATGTCATCCTCCCATTCATCGCCGACATCGACATGGCCCTCGTCATGAGCGTCAACCCCGGCTTCTCAGGCCAGGCCTTCATCCCCAGCGTCCTCGACTCCGTCCGCACCATCCGCTCGCACATGAAGCCCAACCAATGGCTCCAAATGGACGGCGGCATCGGCCCCGATCAAGCCCAAAGTGTCCGCGACGCCGGCTGCAACGTCATCGTCGCCGCCTCCGCCATCTTCAAACACCCCCGCGAGAAGCGAGCCGACGTGGTCAAGCAGCTCCGAGGCTGACCCCGCGATCGAACAAAACTGAAAACGTGAAGCTGACAACGTACACGTTGCCCCCAATCCCACAACATGTCAGCTTCACGCTTCACGCTTCACGCTTCACGCTTCACGCTTCACGCTTCACGCTTTACGCTTTACGCTTTACGCTTTACGCTCCACGCTCCCCACCTCACCCCCGCAATCGCCCCACATCCTTCACATCCCCCAACTCCGCCACCCCCGGCACTTCACGCCCGTCATTGAAGTGCTGCAGAATCCAATCCAGCTTCCCATCCCGATACAACGCGGCGAACATCTCGACCGCCCGCGCATCATATCGCGTGCCGACGCCCGCCTGTAATTCAATCACCGCCCGCCGCGCCGCGTCATCGCCCACCTCATGCCGATAAGGCCGGTGGCTCGTCAGCGCATCAAACGTGTCAATCACGCTAAAGAACTTCGCCGCCATCGGAATCGCATCCCCCGGCAGCCGATCCGGATACCCCAGCCCATCCACGCGTTCATGATGATGCCGCACCAGGTCCAGCACCAGCGGATCATCTTCCCCCATCGCCAGCATCCGCTCATGCCCCGTCACCGGATGCGTGCGAATCACCGCGAACTCAACATCCGTGAGCTTCCCCGCCTTCTGAAGGATCTGATTCGGAATGTCCAGCTTCCCAATGTCATGCACCGCCGCCGCGACCCCCAACCGATCCACTTCATCATGCCGCAGCCCGTACTCATCCCCCATCGCGCGCGTGTACAACACCACGCGCCACGTGTGCGCCGCCGTCGAGTGATCCTTCATCTCAATCAACGTCACCAGAGCTTGAAGAATGTCCGGCGCCATACAAATCCATACCCCCGCCCTCCGCCCTCCGCCCTTACCTGATGATCTCCAAAATCGTGAACCGCTTCACCCCGCGCGGCGCATTCACACGAATCGTCTCGCCGATCTTCGCCTTCAGCAGGCTCTCGCCCATCGGGCTCGTCGCCGTCACCTCAACATAATCCGCCTGCGGCACCCCGCTCGCCTCACCCACCAACTTGTAAAAGTCCTCATCCCCATCGCCCTCATCGCGCAACTTCACCGTCGCCCCGATGAACACCGTGTCCGTCAGCGCCGCCGTCATCTTCTCATCAATGACGCTCATGTTCGCCAGCCGGTCCTGCAGCCGCCGAATCTCCGCTTCTTCAATCCCCTGCTGCTCCCGCGCCGCGTGATAGTCGCCATTCTCGCGCAGGTCACCCAGCGCACGCGCCTCCGCGATGCGCAGCGAAATCGCCGGCCTGTTCGCAATCAGCGCCGCCACTCGTGCCTCAATCGCTTCCTTGTCCGCCTTCGTCACCAGTTCCATAGCCCGACCTTTGCATCAAAAACAGACACACGCCCACCCCGTCCGGCCCGGCCGGCGGAGCGCTTTGGCACACTCGAATGAAGCGATAAGCCTAGGCCCCCACCCCACTCCCCATCCCGCCAACCCCCAAACCAGCCCCCTCACGCATCTTCCCGCGCCGACAGTGCGCTCAGCCCCCACACCAGCAGCCCGCTCGCCAGCAGCACCAGCGTGAACACCCACTGCTCACGCGACATCGCCGCCGCCGCGCCAATCTCACTCTTGTCCGCCACAATCGCCATCGCCCCACCCACAGGGCTGCTCATCAGCAGCCAGTCAAACTCCATCGTTCCACCAAGCCCCCGCACTGCCACACTCAGCCCCGGCCCCACCACCATCACAACCACCAGCGTCAGCATCATCACCCACCGCGCCGGCCTGGGCTGCTCATCCAGCCCCACCCGTCCGAAATACCACGTCATGATCGCCGCCGCCCACGCCGCCCACCCCGACATCAACAGCGACAACCCCAGACACACTTCCGGTGACCACGCCGCCATCCACGCAAACGTCTGAGGCCAGATGATCGCCCACGCCGGCAGCGCCACCAGCACCCAGTCCGCCCCAAACGCCGACACCACGCGCGATGGCCGCTCCTGACTCAGCCGCAGCATGGGCCAGAACACCCATATCGCCACAATCGTGATCGCCACGATCATCCGCGCCGCCGCGCGATACACATCCGTCGCCACCAGCCCTAGCGACCCAACCCCCAGCAACGTCGCCGCCAATCCACCAAACAAATACGCCACCCACGCCGCCGCAAACGTGCGAGGCTCGCCACGGCGATGGGCATACGGGTCATACAAAGCAAATCCTCAAAGCGCAACGCGATGCCGCAAGCCCCTCCACCACCCAACAGCCGCAATTCAACGCAACGCCTTCATGCACGCTTAACGCTTTACGCTTCACGCTTCCTCACCCAAACGCCTTCTTGTAATCCGCCAGGAAAACTTCAATCCCCTTATCCGTCAACGGATGCTTCATGCAGTCCGTGATCACCTTCAGCGGACACGTCGCCACATCCGCGCCCGCCAGCGCACAGTGCAGCAAGTGGTTCGTGTGCCGCACGCTCGCCGCGAGAATCAGCGTCTTCATCCCGTAGTTGTCATACACCGTGCGAATGTCACGAATCAGTTGCATCCCATCCTGCCCGATGTCATCCAGTCGCCCGATGAACGGACTCACGAGGTACGCCCCCGCCTTCGCCACCATCATCGCCTGCAACGGCTGAAAGCACAGCGTCAGGTTCGTCTTGATCCCGCGATCACTGAACGTCTTGCACGCCTTGAGCCCTTCCACCGTGCTGGGCAACTTCACCACAATCTGCGGCCCGATTTTGCTGTGCTCCATCCCCTCGCGCACCATGCCCTCGTAGTCGGTCGCGATCACTTCCGCCGACACCGGTCCCTTCACGATCTTGCAGATCTCCTCCAGCCGCTTCACATAAGGCACGCCCTCCTTCGCGATCAGGCTGGGGTTGGTCGTCACGCCATCAAGCACGCCCAGATCGTGAGCCTTCTTGACGTCGTCGAGAGATGCGCTGTCGAGGTAGATTTGCATGGCATGATCCTAACGACGCAGACGGTGCTGCTTCAAGTGGGGGAGAACAGAGAACAGAGAACGGAGAACGGAGAACGGAGAACGGAGAACGGACAATAGCGAGCAGGAAAGATCGATCACAAACTCCCACCCCGCGACCAGCCCCCCGCTCTCTGTTCCCGGTTCCCGGTTCTCTGTTCTCTGTTCTCCGTTCTCCGCTCTCCGCTCTCCGCTCTCCGCTCTCTACTCCCCCACCTCCACCACAAACGCAATCTCCACACTCGCCCCAAGCGGCAGCGCATTCGTCCCCACCGCCGCCCGCGCATGCTTCCCCGCCTCCCCGAAAATCTCAATCATCAGCTCGCTCGCTGCGTTCGCCACCTTGGGCTGCTCCGCAAAGCCATCATCGCTCTGCACAAACACATCCAACTTCACCACCTGCTTCACCTTCGCCAGGTCCCCCACCACCCCCTTGATCGCCGCCAGCCCGTTCAGCGCACACTGCACCGCCGCCTCGCGCGCCAGTTCCACACTCACCTTGCTCGGCACCGGCCCCGTCGCCACAAGACTCCCCGCCCGCATCGGAATCTGCCCCGCCGTATACACCAGGTTTCCCACACGCGTTGCAGGCACATACGCCGCTACCGGCGTGCTCGCACCCGGCAACACCAGCCCCTTCGCCGCCAACTTCGCCTCAGGATGCTCCGCCGACACACTCTCGTTTGGCATAAGTTTGTATCCTTACCGTTGTCCGTTCGCACCTTCACCACCACACCCCGCAACCGGCACACCGTCCTCGCGGGAATCCTGCCCCCTCCAACCGAATTGCCGGAACTTGCCCTTGCGGTTCTCGAATCTATCTGGTAGCGTATCGACTCTTAGCCTGCCCCGTGCGAAACCACCGCGGCAGACTTTCACGGACCGAAAAGTGACAATTGACCCGGCAAGCCTCGCAGTCGCCTGACTGCTCCGTACGCCCGGCCTAGAGTCACCTCTTGGTTCATGACAACCTGGCGTGTGTGAACATGCCGGGTGGCAGTCGGTTGTCAGAAGTCTCTTCGAGCGGCCATTCCAAACTGTCTGTTCTTATGCGTCGGTTCACACCACGCGACCTCATGCTCGCCGCTTGAGCTGCCCCCTGACTCCCCTGCCGACATTCCGGACGGATGCTTGCCCCGCGCGTCGTGCTTTGGCGATTGACGACGGCGCTCGGCAGCAAGTATCCCAGACCATGCCGTTTCGCACGGCATGCGGTCCACAGTCGGCCTTGCACGTGTTGTGCAAGCCTTTGGGTTGAGTCGTCGGTCGCCACAACGTTCTTGCGTGCTCCTGACTTGCTCCTCGAGCAACACCGCCGCGTTTGCGTGCGTTCGCAAAACGGCATCAGGCCAAACACGCCTTGGAGTCTCACATGAAGACGAATCGTAAGGGTTTCACGCTGATCGAACTGCTGGTCGTTATCGCGATCATCGCCCTCCTCATCGGCATCCTGCTCCCCGCCCTTGGTAAGGCCCGCGCCAGCGCCCGCCAGATCAAGGACAGCACCCAGGTCCGCGGCGTTCACCAGGGCATGGTGCTCTTCGCCAACAACAACAACGATTCCTACCCCATCCCCAGCCGCCTCGACCGCGGCGACACCACCCTCACCCCCACCTCCGGTAAGGATGACCTGGGCGGCGTGATGTCGGTCCTCCTCTTCAACGGCTTCTTCAGCCCCGAACTCGCCGTCAGCCCCGCTGAACAGGGCGCGTACATCGCTGCCATCACCAACTACGCTCTGAGCGCCCCGGGCAACGCCCGCACCCCCGCTCAGGCCCTCTGGGATCCCAGCTTCCGTGGCTCGTCGGCTGAAGCCGGCTTCGCCAACGTGACCGGCGGCGCCGGCAACCGCGCTACGGGCGTCACCGCCCCCGGCGCTCAGCCCGCTGCCTACCCCACCGGCCACAACAGCTACGCCTTCATGCCCTTCTTCGGCAACCGCCAGGCCAAGTGGAGCAACACCTTCCAGGCCAACGAAGCCGTCATCGGCAACCGCGGTCCCGCCTACGACGTCACCCTCCCCGCCAACGACCCGATCTCACAGCTCGTGTCGACCGGTGAGTCCACCAACACCGGCTTCGAAGCCGCCCTCAAGAGCTCACGCTCCACCACCCTCGCCATCCACGGCGGCCGTACCACGTGGGAAGGCAACATCGCCTACAACGACAACCACGTCACCTTCGAAACCCGTCCTGATCCGGAAAACAACCCCTGGAACTTCACCGGTCGCCCCGCTGGCCAGCGCAGCAAGGCTGACAACCTCTTCTTCTCAGAAGACGATGCCACCATCACCGGCGGTCCCACCCGTGACTCCAGCGCCTTCGGCGCCGCGTCGGTCGACAACCTGACCACCGCGACCAACCCCCTCCGCAACTCCAACAACTACCTCAAGACCTGGGTTGTCGGCGCTGTCAGCCCCACCCCCAACAACGCTCGCACCACCTCGATCACCTTCGTGGTCGACTAAGTCGCGCAGCAGTTCGAATCTCTACAACACAAGACACCCCGCGAGCAATCGCGGGGTGTTTTTCTTTCCCCCCCGCGCACCC
>VYMG01000036.1_pt1 | contig 83988 bp, 68 predicted proteins | sample 5115261 | NCBI WGS metagenome assembly VYMG01 (sample SAMN12291781, study PRJNA351875) | freshwater metagenome | isolation source: freshwater lake | place: USA: Michigan, Wintergreen Lake | collected 2013-08-08
GCACTTCCACATTAAAGGGTTGACCGACAGCATCTTCGATCACACGCACACCCGCATCTTCAAATATTTTTACGGCTTTATGATAAATCATTTCCACACCTTTTTGAAAACCGACAGCATCGTGTGTGCTTTTGGCTGCCACATCCAAAGCGGCATGTAAATCATCAATTATCGGCAACATTTTAAGCAATAAATGCTGATTGGCATACTCGCGCAATTCGTCTTTTTCTTTGAGGGAACGACGGCGATAATTATCCAATTCTGCTACTTGACGCACCAACTGCTCGCGCAATTCATCGCGCTCTTTGGTCAAACGTGCCACGGTATCATCGGCAACGTTCTCCGCCATGGCGACTTCCTGCTCGGTGGTGTCACTTGCCGATTGTTCTGTTTTGGAGGTTTCGTGTTCTGCCATCTCTTCGTTTCTCACATACGTATTATATAAATCTTTCATTTTATCGCCAACATTGCGGCGTTGCTTAGGTTTATTGTCTTGCTCGCTCATAGTATCGCAACTATCTGTTAATGAATAACGGTTTAGTCTTAAAACGCGCAAATGACGTATGAAGCATTGTTTCCATTTCATTTCAGCCATTCTTCTTCTCATAAGATACCCCCACTCATGGCATCGAAGAGAAAGAGTCAGACGCAGAAAAGGACAAAATATCAGAGCGAGAAAAGCTGAAAAAGAATAGAATGCTTAGCTGATTTTTCACTCATCTTTTGGAAAACGGCACCGACATCCGATTCATCCGGAAACTGCTTGGGCATAGCAAAGTCAAAACCGGATTCTGCATAGTCCATTGAAAGAACAGAGCAGCAAATCTATAAAACACTGATTTTTACTTCGGCATAGTGAAATTTACCTTGTGCATATTTGGATGGGCAGACAAAGTTTTGTATTTTTGGGGATAGAAATGGCGTATTATGTCAATGCGACAGTTGGTTGCAAATTGTGAAAACCAAAAAAACATATTTTTGCAACACAAAAATTGATGTACATTCGATTAACAAACATAACCTTAAAATTAAAAAAAAATGTCAAAAAAAAGCAAAAAACAATTCGGTGTTTGGATGGATTCACACCATGCTACAATTGTCGGAAAAGAAAATGTTGATGAAGGAGAGTTTATCGTTATCGGACACGTAAAAAATGATGGTGCTCAAAATAACTCAAATGAAAATGCATTTAATAATCAAGAAATCAGTTTGACTCATAAGTTCTTCAAAGAAATTGCTCACAAAATGCAAAACATTGATGAGATTCATGTAACCGGAACTGGACAAGCACAAGAACAATTCATTAAATTCCTATCCGAAACTGCACAATATAAAAATGTTGTGTCGAGTGAAAGTACTTCAAATAAAATGACTGATGAAAGTCTTGTACTTTTTATCAAAAAATATTTTCATTAAACTTATATTTTATTGTTGAAAAAGACCATAGAATTTCTATGGTCTTTTTTTTTACTATTGAGCTAACGGCACCTACAATGCATTGGCGGTTCGTGGTTAAACCAAGCTTTGCATCTATCAAAATTTGTGTAAGGGTGACAGTTTTGTGCTTCGAATTGAAAATCAGCGAAGCTCAATCGCCAACTTCCTGTATCTGCAAACCGTTTGCATTCAGTGAAAAAAGACAGACGAACCAACAAAAAGAATAGAACGATATGCTGATTTGCCACTCATCTTTTGGAAAACAGCACCGATATCCGATTCATCCGAAAACTGATCAGGCATAGCAAAGTCAAAACCGGATTCTGCATTGTCCATTGAAAGAACAGAGCAGCAAATCTGTAAAGCACTGTTCTCATTACGGTATAGAGAAATCTCCCTTGTGCATATTTGGATGAACAGACAAAGTTTTGTAGTTTTGAAGAAATGAAAGGCGTATTGGGTTAATACGAGAGATGTGCCGCCATTCGGCGGCACATCGGGAGGCGGATTCCATCCATAGATGCACGCCGCCAACGGCGTACATCTACGAATTTGCTCAATTACTTCATTGACAAACTCCGTTTGGGTTTAGTAACTGCGCAAATCCGCCTCCCGTTAGCGGTCATTCTACCAGCGACCGTGCTAACATCAACGAACAGACCAAGCCCACCCACCACCCGAAATTTTGCAACTTCTGACAATTAACAACAGACAAACACTTTTTATATCTTTGCAAATTGAAACTATTTGACACAAGAAAATAAATGAAACTTAGAATACACGGAGATAACATAATTGAATGTGAAAGAGCATTATCCTTGATAGCACTTGCTTACAACGGAAAAGTTACAGCGAAAAGTAAAAACATAATTGTCCCGTCCTACTCTATTCTGAACAAAGACAAAGAAATTTTTGAAGTTGAATTATTAGGTGGACACGACCGTTGGAACGTAAATTTTAATACTGAACTAACAAAATACGGTGCACCATTGCGAGAAGCAACGGACGCTTACATTACCAAAGTTTCAAAAGATAGCAAAACCGAAGAACTTTTACTTGCTATTGAATTTTGTAACGCATTACCAGCAGGAAATAACGCTTGGCAACGTAACGGCAGAGCCGTTACTTGTGCTGAAATTGGTATCCCGTATTTCTATTTTGCCGAAATTGGAGGAGTTGAGTTGGACGGAGATAGAAAAGTAAAAGCCCCTCGTTTTCCAAATCCGATTGTGCCGTTTTCTTACCTCACTTCTTCAAAATCTTTAAATGTGGTTTGTGTTCCGATTTACGAGGCACACCCTGCAATTACTAACGAACTACGTAAAAAATTTACACATATTTTCGGAAAGGAAGCAAGTTTGAATTTGCTAAAATCAATTATTGAACAAAGTCAAACAGACAATGATATGGACGTTCTGATTGAGAGAGGAACAACACTTGTAAAAATTCTTTCCAATGACAGAAAACGAGTTGATACATTCCGAGCATTGGAATGGGAAGAATTTTTAAAAATATCATCAGGACAGAAAAAAGCGGAATGGATTAAAAACCACCCGAACAAACAAATTTGGAGAAAAAAGTCATCAGACAAAGTAAATGTTACCAAGACTTTCAAAACTCTTTTAACCAAAACACAGGAACTTAATTTACTTTCAATAGGTGCAAAGGAAATTCCGATTTGTCTTGTAGCAAATGGGAATGTGAAAAAGTTTGCGTCACTTCTAAAAGAAATTTATCCTTCGGATAACATCAAAAAATTAGCAAACAAAATTGAAACGAAAAACAAACCGTTAATTATTGTTTGGGTTACGGGTTTCAAACCAAGAGGCGATGATTCTCGACCAGACAGAGGGCTTGTGCCACTCGCAAGAATGTTGTTTGGCAACGACATTGATATTCTGACGATTGTTTTTGGTCCCGCAGGAAAACAAACTTGGAAAACATTCAACGAAAATCCTGCAAAACTTGTAATAAGTAACGGACTTTGGCAAGCCGTTTTGAATTTGAGCAATTACGTTTTAGCCGATAGTGCAACTTCTGAATACGGAGTTTTGACAAACATTGTAAACAGAGATTTAGAAAGAAAAAATGTAAAAGTTATTTTCAATTCTGCCAAACCAAGTGGCGATTATGGAGAACACGATGTAGATACAGCAATTCATACACTATTTTCAAGACAGCTAAGTTCAAATATTTTTGAATCAATGTGCAATCCGCCAGGTGGAGATTGGAGCGGAATTTCCTATTTCGACTTTTCGGACAAAACAGAATATCGTTGGACTTCATTGCCACGAGTTTCGGCAACCAAAGCAAAACGCCCCGACCATATCATTCAAATTCACACCAAAAAAGAAGAAATATTTTTGGTTATTGAATCCAAAAACAAAGCGAAAGATTTGGATGAAAACATCGGAGAGCGACTAACGGAATATGTGAATGTATTATTCAAAATTCCACCAACTGCATACAAGCCAAACAAACAAGATTGGCAATCATTTACAGGTAAAAAATCGCCTTTAAATAATGCTGTTACTTATTCGGGAGGTTCGTTTGTATACAAAAGTTTGGACGAAATGAAAACCGAAATGCAAGAGGGAAAATTAGATTTTGTTCTTGCATTTGAGTTCAAAAATGATGGAACAGAAACAATCGGACATCTTTTGCTTTCAGACAAAAGCCAATTCTTGAACCGCATTTTTACTGACATTGTTTCTCAATTCAACGGTAGTTTCAGAATTAAAATATACTGATTCGTAAACCGCATCAATACTTGTTTTCATTGATTTGGTAAAAGGCGAATTTCCAGTTTTAATTTCGGTTTTGTGCTTGTATAATTCTTTTGGTAACTGATAATCGTATTCACGATTTCCTGCCGTTCCGTCAAAAGTTAACATCCATTTTGCTCCGACAGAATTTAATCGTTCTAATTCGTTATAAAAATCATCAAGGTTAAATTCTGTTTTTGTGTAGCGGTCTTTTGTTCCACCATAAGGAGGGTCAAGAAATACAAAATCGTTTTCATCAGCATCTGCCAAAGTTTGGCGATAATCGCAATTCAAAAATTCTACATCACGAATATAATAACTCCATTTTAAAATAACTTCCCTTAATCTATTTGGATTTATTCCCGGACGGTTTTTGTGCATTGAATTGTTGAACTCGCCATTTGTATTGTAACGTATCAAACCATTTACACAAGTGCGAGTAAGAAACAAAAAGTCAAATTCGTTTTTCGTTTTGTTGAAACTGTCCCGAACTTCGTAATAAACATTGTGTCCTTCATCTTGCAATCTTTCCCAACGATTTTTGTATTCTTCCGCAACTTGTTCGGGATTGTTTTTTATATGATTCCAAAGATTAACCAATTCGGGAATTATATCACTTGCAACTGCTTTTGGAATTTGACGAAACGGCAACATTGCACCGCCACCAATAAACGGCTCAATATATCTTTTTTGCTTTGCAATATGTTGGCTCAATTCGGGAGCAACATATCTTTTACTCCCCGACCATTTGATAACAGGCTCAACAATATTTTTAGGTTTTATAATCATACGAACAGTTGGCTTTTAATTTTACTTTCTTCAAACAATAATCTTTCTTTGGCAAGTTCAAAATATTCTTCGTTGGTTTCAAACCCAACGGCTTGCATCCCGTATTTCATTCCTGCAATCATTTCTGTTCCCGAACCTGCAAACGGCACAAGTAATTTACCGCCTTTAATTCCCGAAATCATCAACAATCTTTCCGATACTCTAAGCGGTTTTTGTGTTGGGTGCGTTCCAAAACTTAATTCATCTTTGCTTTTGTTATTAGGAATATCCCAAACGGTTCTAAGCTGTTTGTCAGCTTCTTTCATATTATCGCCATCAAACTTTGCTCGTTTCACATCATCATAATTGAAATTGTATTTTCGTTGCTTTTCTCCACCTGTATGAACCCACAAAATAGTTTCGTGGCTTGCCGTCAAACGCCTTGCAGACAAATTCGGGAACGCATTACGTTTATACCAAGTTACCTCATTGATAATTTCCAAACCCAACAACTGACAAAGCACATTCACAAAACCCGAATTGTGATAAGTTGCGTGAATCCAAATTGAGCCTGTTGGCTTTACTAATCTTTTCAGTTGCGTAAGCCATTGATGAGTGCTTTTAAAAATATCATTTCCTGTAAGCAAATCCCATTCCTCATTGTTCAATTTCCAATTTCCACCAAAACCATTTATTTTTTTATCGCTTTCATAGTTCCATTTTGCAGAGGTTGCCGCACCATACGGAGGGTCGCAAATTGCCAAATCAAAAGAGTTGTCAGGCAAAGCGGACAAACCTTGGATAGCATCTTGCAAATGCAACTCGAAATTATCTGTAATCAGTTTTTTCATTTCTTAATATATGGTGTTATTTGCTCCATTACTAAATTGACAGCTTCGTAAGTTGTGTCATTTACTCCGTATTCTTTGATAATTCTTTCAGCAGTTGCTTTAATTTTCAAGTCAGCTTCGGCAACTTTGTAATGTTTGGCTAACTTTTTTATTTGTTCGGCAGTTGGTAATCGTTCGCCTCTTTCCAACTTGCTCAACAAAGGCGAATCAATATCCGTTCCTACGGAAACTTGGTGCAAAGTTTGACCTTTATCCTTTCGGAGTTCCCTTAAATATTGACCTAATTCGGAGTTTAAGACTTTCATTTTGCAAATTTACGGCTTGTCAAGTTTTGACAAAAATAAACAGATATTCCGAACTGACAAAGAAAAATCGCAAGAAAGTTTTTAACAACTATAACGAGAAAAAAACAACAAACTCAATAACCGAAAGAAGAACGACCGATAACAAGGTATTGCCAAAAGCGGGGCTGACGTGGTTACAGAAACTTTTCAGCTCCGAATGAACATTAGTAATTGCTTGATAGATGGTGCTTCGAAATCGCCACCTTCGCCAAGCCCCAAAACGATGCGCCGCCATTCGGCGGTACATCGGGAGAAGGTTTCCCCAGAAAAGAATCTGTAAAGCACTGTGTTTACTCCGGCATAGAGAAATTTACCTTTAATCATGTTTGGATGAACAGATAAAGTTTTGTAGTTTTGAGGAAATGAAAGGCGTTTTGCGTCAATACGAGAGATGTGCCATATTAGAACGACACCATGCTAGCAGTTCATTGGACACCAGTAAACGATACAAAAAAAGTTCTGAAAAACGGTATTCGTAAATCGGAAAAGGGACTTTTTTGCTTCCCACTGACTGGTCACAAACATTTAGACAAATGGTGGGTAAATTTTTTTAACCAATGCGGAGTAAGACATAGAAAAAAATATAACGGGATAGTATTTCGGATAAAAAATGAGGATTTACCAGCATACTTTGGACATTGGATAGGAGCGACAAACAGACATAACTTTAAGAAGGAAATAACCGACTTGAAATCTTTTAGCAAGCAATATCGTGAGATACTTTTATGGCGAATGGGTGAGGAAATTGCAAGAGCCAATAACCTTGACAATGAAATTTACGACTATCAAATAATTGACAAGCTGTATTCAGAGTTAGCGGACAAAGAACTTCTGAATAATACAAATGCCTTGACAGAGCGATTAAACTCCATTGATTTTATGTCTTACACTTTGGACGATTATCAAATTGTATTATCAAACTCTATTTCGGCCAACAGAATTATTAAAGTAATGCCACAAGGCAACGAGTTCGGACGGGTGTTAAGACAGAAAAAGAAATACGGCTTATAACACGGGTAACTGTTGCATAACTCATTTGTAATTTTTTTGAAAAAAGTGATATTGGGATAATGCATAGGGCGGATTCTCCGGCAAAGAATCTGTAAAGCACTGTGTTTACTCCGGCATAGAGAAATTTACCTTTACTCAAATTTGGATGGATAAGCAAAGTTTTGTAGTTTTGAAAAAACAAATGACGTTTTGCGTCAATACGAGAGTTATAGCCAATTGTTAATGGACACACTAACATTAGAACACAGACATAGAAAAGGTGAAAAGTTCAAGAACGGCTCTTCAAAAGTTGAAAGAAATTATATTGACTTTATTGTTTCAGGACAATCTCTCGGACAGCTTTTTGGACTTCCAGAATTTGACTTAATTGGGAGTTTCGGTTGGAATGACAACAAAGAATACGAGAACAAACAAATAAACGAGTTTTTAGGACTTGAAAAACCTGAATTAAAAACTGGGCGGACTTGTTTTTATGTTTGTCCAGAGTGTGGGGATATTGGTTGTGGCGCAATTACTGCGACAATTGAAGTTACAGAGAAAAACGTAATTTGGAAAGACTTTGGTTATGAAAACAATTATTCAGATCCTGACTTGAGTGACTATAAAGAAATCGGACCATTTACCTTTGACATAAAACAATACAGTGCGATACTCGAAGGACTAAAAAAATGACGACAGAATGAAAACAACTGGCTATAACAAGCGTTTGGCAAAAAAGCGGTTTCATCGGTTAAATATAGTTTGTAGCTTCGAATAAAGTTCATCTAAAAGAATTAACTTAGTACTAATAAATCCGCTTCTTCGCCAAGCGCTAAAACGATGTGCCGCCATTCGGCGGCACATCGGGAGGCGGATTCCATCCATAGACGCACGCCGCCAACGGCGTAAGTCAAAGGCTTTACTCAATTACTTCACAAACAAACTCCGTTTGGGTTTAGTAACTGCGCAAATCCGCCTCACGATGGGCGCAAATTGTTCCAGACACATGAGAGAATCACAGAGACTTTAATTATGTTTGAAAATAAAAATCTTAGAACTAAAAATCTAATAAAATCAATTGGATTTTACGTTATTATTGTTGTATTATTTAATTTTTTTTAATTAGGTTTTTCAGGGAATAGTCATACTCCTGGGTTGGGGCATCTTTTCATAACACTAACAATTCCTGTAATCTTTTATTTGATTTTTAGAAATTGTTTGTCAGTATATCGCGGTGAAAAAGAAAACTTATATTCCATGTATTTACATTTGTTAGTTGGAATAATTGGTTCTGTTTTAATAATTCAAATGTTTACATGATGAAAATTCAATCTGCGCCCAACAGGCGTAACTGTTGCACAACTCATCTGTAATTTTTTAGAAAAAAAGGTGATAATGGGATAAAGCGTGGGGTGAACACCATAGCAAATTTTTGTGAGTAAATTCAACAGCTTATTTCAATAAAGCACTTTCCTTTTTCAACATTATCATGGATTGATTGGAATCACCGACGAAAAATCATGAAGAGATGGCTATGAAGATTCTCAGCAGTAAAGATTGTCACTACAATATGTTGGTTTAGTTCTTATCAAAGGAACACTGGTGGCAAGACTGTCTAAAACAAACTAAAATCCGAGTAAAAATAAGCAAGTGGAAAACTACGTCTCTGCGGGTTAAGCACATAGATCTCGAATAACCGTAACTTAGCATGTACAAAGGAAAGTTCAATGCTCGGAATTTACAAACCAACAACGCTCCAAGGTAATCTTGATCGCGATAAGTATTTTGAAGGATGGTTTCAAAAGATCTATTCAAAGGAATATAATGCATCTATTCTGATTATCTATGGTTATGCTACCCGAAATACCGAAGATAGATTTGGATTCATTCAGATTCTCCTTCCCCAAAAAGCACCTGAAATCATCTATTGTAACAGAAATGAGATTACTTGCGATCCTGACGGGCATATCGTTCAAATGGGAGAGAATCTGCTGACCACCGAGATAATTCTCATTAATTCGAATGACATCAATGTTCGTTTGAAATTGACAAACAATAAAGTGATTCGAACATTCAAAAATTCAATGGGCTATCATTACTTCGTCCCAAATCTTCCGTGCTATCACTCCGTTTTGAATACAGCACATCAAGTTTCAGGCGAAATACAACAAAAGGATGTACGGTATATTCTTAACAATGAAATGGGATATTTGGAGAAAAATTGGGGAACTTCTTTTCCGAAAAGTTATATTTGGCTTCATGCCGTTGATCCTCATGATTCTAAGGTAAGCATGCTGTTTTCCATAGCTGAAATTAAATGGTTCGGTATAAAATTTATAAAACATGTTGGACACTTTCATTTTGATGATAAACAAATTGATTTGCGCTCCTTAAAGAATTTTGCTGTTTCTCATCAAATGCCAAGTAAAGATACATATCAGATTCTCATGAGAAGTAAAACTATACAAATAGAAATTTCAATTGTGTTTGGAGACAATATTTTATTCAAAGGACCTCAAGGCGGTGTTTTATCAAGTGATATTATTCACTTTCCTGATACTGATGTTCAAATTCGATTTACTGAAAACAACAAAATTCGCAAGTTCCATCTCATTGGAAACTTTGAGAATATAGGTAATTTTTGATTTTGACAGATGATAAATCATATCAATATACACCACTCTACACATTACATCAACACGATAAACTAAGAACAAAGTATGATTCAAACAATTTCTTACTATGTGTTCCATGTATTCAGAACATATTTGCAATTTCATGGTTTTAGGTAACAAAGCACGGTTCGATATATGATAAGCAAGTTTTCTCATTGACATACTTTACGACACAGAAACAATCTCATTGCATAAGATTTTATTTTGTAATGATATAAGCTATTGTCACATTGCTTGCATATTGTTGAGACAATTTCAACATATATTTGGCTGAACAAACAAAGTTTTGTAGTTTTGAGGAAATGAATGGCGCTTTGCGTTAATATGGGAGATGCGCCGTCATTCGGCAGCCATTTTAGAAAGAAATGATATACAATTAAACTATTTGAACTTTAGGAAGTCCAACGAATGAACTTAATCTAAATACACAAATGAAGTCTATTTACCATTTTTTTTTCATATTTATAGCACTATTCGGCTTCTCAAGTTGCTCAAAGAACAACAATAATGTTGCCCCTATTGCTAACAATGTTACGAAAAGCACTATTCAGTATAAATCTGTAAATGGCGTTGAAGCCAATTTGCTAAGCCTTGACATTTACCATTTCGGACAAACAAGCACAAAAAAACCTGTTGTTATTTATGTTCACGGAGGCGGTTTTGCTCTTGGTGACAAAGTAAACAATATGACGAACAAACAAAACTTGTTCTCATCTTTGGACTATATTTTAGTAAGCATCAATTACAGGTTAAGTCCCGAAATTTATAGCACAGACCCTGACAGAGTAATGTATCCGACTCATCACAATGATGTTGCAGATGCAGTGAAGTGGGTACATGACAACATTGGGAACTATGGCGGGAATAATCAAAATATAGCACTTTTAGGACACAGTGCCGGTGCTCAATTAGTTGCCTTAATAGGAACAAGTAATCTGTTTTTGCCAACAAGAGGCATAAACTTGAATGTAATTAAAGGTGTCGCCTGCATAGATACAGAAGGATATGATGTTGTTGCACGTGGTAATGAAAACAATCAAGTTTATCTAAATGCGTTTGGGCAAGCCAATACCTTTTGGTTTGAAGCATCACCGATTAATAATTTGTTCAGTGGTACGCATTATCCAAAATTCTTTATTGCAAAACGAGGTAGCAATACCCGCATTGGCTACTCAAATGCTTTTATTTCAAAACTTCAAAGTGTGGGGGTTTTAGTAAGAGATGTTACGGCAAATCAATATGACCATGAAGGAATAAATGATGCTATTGGAGCAAGTGGAGAAACCATAGTTACAGAACCATTAAAGAGTTTCTTTTCCGAATGCTTCCAATAGAAATTACCGCTAATATCAGTAATTCTTCCACAACTCATCGGTAATATTTTAGAAAAATTGGTGATAATGTGATAAAGCGTTGGGCGGATACTACAATAAAAAATATTCTACATTTTTGGCGGATTGTAGGGTTTTCACAATTGATTCTTATGTCGTATCGCGATAGTAAGTGGTGAAGTCACATATTGTGGAATTAGCTCGGCTTTTTGCTTTAATAACTTTTAATGTAAAAAGATTTTTTGTGAAAAACATAGAATTTAAGGTAAATTTGTGATCACAAAACAAAATAATCGCAATCACGGGACAATAAAAAAGGTATAAAGTTACTTCAAAAAAAGGATTTACAATGGTAAAAATTGATAATTTTAATATTAAAAAACTACTTAGATCAATAAAAAGAAAAAAGCGTACTTGGTTTGATGATGATTTTGAAGACTATAAAAGACAAATGGGAAACGATGAAACCTTTAGCATCGGTAATTTATACCCCATTCTGACGGACAAGCATGACCAAGGTGGTGTGATGTCAGGACATTATTTTCACCAAGATTTATATGTTGCCAGATTAATTCATGAGGCAAATCCTGTCAAACATGTAGATATAGGTTCACGAACCGACGGATTTGTTGCTCATGTGGCATCTTTTCGTGACATTGAATTACTAGATATTCGTGACATTAAAAGCAATGTAAAAAATATTCACTTTCGGAAGGCTGATTTAATGGAGCTTCCAAAGGACATGATTGATTATTGCGATTCAATTTCATCATTACATGCGATAGAGCATTTTGGACTTGGAAGATATAATGACCCTGTAGATTATTGGGGTTATCTCAAAGCAATAGATAATATTACCCAAATATTGCAAAGCGGCGGATGTTTTTATTTCTCGGTTCCTATTGGTCCTCAGAGAGTTGAGTTTAATGCTCATCGTGTATTTTCGGTCACATATTTAATAACTATCTTATCTAAAAATTTTGACATTACATCTTTTTCCTATGTCAATGATAATGGTGACTTTTTTGAAAATATTTCATTAAATGACACTAATGTCAATTCAAATTTCGGTTGCCATTATGGGTGCGGAATATTTACCTTACTAAAGAGATAGATTATTTCCCAAATATAAAGGTTGTAGAGTAATTGTTTAACCTTTTACAATAATTCTTAACTCCCCAAAGGTCATGTTTCCTTTTATTCCGCATCGGTGAATGAAAACACTGAATTAGAAAATTATAGTACGCCGTCGCAATAAATTCATCATACAAGATTTGCTTGTCTTGACAAAGTTTTGTAGTTTTGAGGGAAATGCATGACGTTTTGCGTTAATATGGGAGTTAGTTATCATTGTAAAAGGCGACCAAGTGAAAAACCTATTATTGAAAGATATGACAAAAACAGAAATTGCAAAAGCATTCTCAAACGGAGAATTTGAAAAAACAAAAAATTTCATTTCTGACAATGCAGAATGGATTGTAATTGAAGAAGATAGCTTTATAGGTAAACAAGCAATTCTTGACAACTGTGAGCAAGTTGGCAATTACTTTAAATCTGTAACAACAAAATTTAAAACATTAAACATTATTACTGACGGGAATAAAGTTGTAATTAATGGAACAGCAGAATTTTTAAGAGACAATAAACGTATTTCTTTTGTTTCGGCTTGTGACGTTTATGAATTTAATGAAAAAAGTGAAATTCAAAAAATCACTTCTTATTGCATTCAATCAACATAAAACAGAAAGTAAAATATGACAAGAACAGTATCACAGAAAATGGGTGTCAGAGAAAGCTCAAGAGCTTTTTTCGCCAATACAGATAATGAAGCAATTGACAATATTAACTTACCAACACTCAATATTCCAACAAAACTTGAAGAAGAGTTTGACTACATTCATCTGTTTGTGAGAACCAAAATAGAATTTCTAGAATACTTTCCTAAATTAAAACCACATTTAAAACCAAATGGAATGCTTTGGGTTTCTTGGCCAAAAGGTGGACAATTAGGAACCGACTTGAATATAAAAATAGTAATAAAATTGGGTTACGATTTTGGGCTTGTAGAAAGCACCTGTTTGAGTATAAACGACATCTGGTCAGGACTGAAATTTACTCATCCCAAGAAAGGAAAAGTTTACAATAACAGTTACGGAAAATTGAACGATAATAAAAAAACGAATCGTTAACACCTATATCTCATCCCCAACTCATAGATAATTTTTTAGAAAAATGCGTTCTACGTAGCGCCGTTCCTACAATGAAGAATATTCTATATTCTTACGGCTCATAGGGTTTATTGAAGCAATTGTTACCATCAACTTACTCTGAATTTTGCTCTTTTTTTGACCTTTATCACCTGATGTATTGTCTTTCTCTTTTATGTGTGTATGACGCATTTTTGAGCGTAAATTTCAACAGCTTTGTTAGATTGTAACACATCACACTCGGCAAAACTTATTTATTTGCACTTGATTGCCTACCGTGTGTAACGCCCCATCCATAGAGAGCTGTGGCATCATAGACCAAGTGCGAATAGAATGTTTGTCGCAGAATGTGACAGAAATGATTAGCGGGCACAAGGTTATCCATAGTGACTTATGTAAAAGCATTTTTGTTTGAAACATTGTACGCCCTTATTCAGTACATTGTTTTGAGCAAGAAAACTTTATCATATTGAATTACTAAGATTTAGATGTTACATACACTCCCACTATTCTTATGTCATATCGCTTTTGTAATTTTGTGGAAACAAGTTGTGTACTTGTCCGACTTTGGGCGAATAATCATACGGGTTTGGCATCAGGCAGGGTGACGTGCTTCTATGACAGTTTGATGGTAAATGTCCCATCATCTTATAGCCACGAAACACTACAGGGCAATGCTAGGATGACACTAAACATATCCGCTTACAATAATATAACAATCAATTCGGTTCTTAGCAAGAGCTTAGTTGTCATGAGACCATATCACATATAATGTGATACCAAATAAATGGTTATGAAAACAATTAATATATTAACACTATGAAAACATCAAAAAAATCTTACTTCTCTTCTGAGTTGCATCTCAGACCCCTCTTAAGTATGTCAATTCTTATTGTCACACTTATATTTACTGCTAATCCCGGGTTTTCACAAGCCCCTGAGTTATTTGAAGAAAAAGTATTGCTCAATAATATTTCTGCACCCTGGGGCTTTACGTTTATAAACAATAATGAAGTACTGTTTACGGAGAAAAGGGGGAAAATTTATAGATATGTTATTTCTACGGGGGCTCTTACTGAAATAAGTGGTGTACCCGCTATTTCACAAAATGGACAAGGTGGACTATTGGATATTGCCTTGCATCCAAATTTCAGCAGTAATAATTTTGTCTATATTACGTATGCAGTTGCCGCAACCGGCGGACAAACAACGGCATTAGGCAGAGGAAGACTTGTGGGTAACCAACTTCAAAATTTCACTGAATTATTCCGAGCATTGCCTATTGCTAACTCCGGAGCTCATTTTGGCAGCCGTATTGTTTTCGATAGAAATAATCTACTTTATATGTCAGTAGGCGACCGTGGCACACCTGATAATGCGCAAAACAAGAATAATCATTTGGGTAAAATATTGCGATTCAATGATGATGGCACTGTACCTGCGAGCAATCCATTGGTAGGAGTTCCCAACACAAGACCTGAAATATTTTGTTGGGGAAATCGAAATATCCAAGGAATGGCAATGAACCCTGCAACCGGTGAAATATACGCGCACGAACATGGACCCAGAGGCGGCGACGAACTCAATTTGATTAAACCAAACACCAATTATGGTTGGCCCGCAGTTACATTTGGTATCAACTACGATGGATCTCCGATAACACCCGATACAACTCTTCCGGGAATGGAGCTCCCCCTTACATATTGGGTTCCATCTATTGCCCCTAGTGGTATGACTTTTATCCAGAATGGACAACCAAATAATGAATCAGATATTTTAATTGGCGCATTAGCAGGCACCCATATTCATTGGCTAAAGATGAAAGATAACAAAAGAGTATCTTCAACAAGGAGCATGAACGGCTATGGGCGTTTCCGTGATATACGACAAGCACCGGATGGTAAGATTTATGCAATGACCGAATCTCCAAACCGATTTGTGCTATTGCGTACAAATCTTCCTAGTGTAATCGCTTTGATTTCGCCGCGCGATATGGAAAACCTTAATAAGAAAACAGTTGATTTTCAATGGGGCAAATCATCGAATCCTGCTACAAATTATGGCTTTGAATTAGCTTTGGATAAAGAATTCAAAAATATTGTTATGAAAGATGAATCTTTAAAGGATGAAAAAACTACAGTAGCTGATTTGAAAAATAATACACAATATTATTGGAGAGTGCGTGCCAAAACGACCGCCGGATGGGGTGATTATAGTTTGCCTTATTCGTTCCAAATATCAATAGCAGCTCCGAAGGTCACATTAGTTTCTCCCGCAGATAAGTCAGAAATCAAAGAAAATCAGGTAACACTTTCTTGGAATAAAACTAATCCTATAGCAGAGAAATACAAAGTACAAGTCTCTTCGGATAAATTATTTTTAACTGATATAATGGAGGATTCGACTCTAAAAGATACGACAAAAACATTGGATAAATTAGAGTGGGCTATTACGATGTATTGGCGTGTCGCGTCTTTTTCCAATGGGGTTTGGGGTGATTACTCCGATATTTATGAATTTACTGCTGCACAGCCCAAAGTACCTGATGCTCCTACATTGGTGGCACCGGCAGATAATATGAATACAGTTGAAAATGATATTGAGTTCTCATGGTCTGCTAAATCATCTGATGCACCTGTGTTGGTTCATTTGCTCGAAATAAGCAATTCACAAAATTTCGATTCTTTTGTCTTTAGAGATTCAAATATCACGGCAGAAAAAACAGTAGTCAAAAACCTTGAAGATGGAAAGACATTTTTCTGGCGAATGAAAACGAGAAACAAAACCGGCTGGGGACAGTTTAGTGATGTACGCAGTTTCTCAATATTTGCCGCAAGTGTCAATGAAGAGAATTCTGTAATTCATACTGAATTGTCATTGTTTCCGAATCCTTCACTTCAATATGTTTCCATAGGTTTTGCGCTAAAGCAGCCGACAGGGATAATCATCGAAATTCGAGATATCAATGGTGTTCTGGTCAAAACAGAAAACCTACATGGTCTAAGTATTGGCGAACAAACGGTTATACTACCGGTTAAAGACTTGCCTACCGGAAATTATAATGTAAGCGTTATTTCGGGCGATATTGTAATTCAATCTCAATTGATTGTAATACATTAAGTTTAGTATCATAGAAGTACGTAAACTCGATTGGTACTCTGAGTGGATTTTTTGCTTGGCTTATGAAAGAAGAGAAGTGGCAAATTTAGTTTCTTTTTCGCAAACTTACACCCTTCGTAATATATATACATGAAAAGTGAGTTTCTCTAATTTTTGTATATGTACTTTCGTAATCTCAGATATGTGTTGTTGTTTTTGAAAATATCAGATAAATGGAGCAAAAAAGCGGCAAATCGTCCGGTGAAAATCGAAAAGCACTATACAAAAAACTTACAACAATGCTATGACAAAAAAATCAAATCCGGTAATTTACTTTGAAATCCCGGTGACTAATATTGATCGGGCAATTACCTTTTATAGCGCAGTATTCGGCTTTGTTTTTACTAAAGAACATATTGATAATAATGAGATGGCTTTATTCCCCATGACTGATGGAAACTCAGGAATTTCAGGAGCATTAGCAAAAGGTGAAATTTACAAGCCGACAAAAGACGGAGCAGTGCTTTATTTCACAACAGAAAATATTGACGAGACCTTGACATCAGCAATAGTACATGGCGGTAAAATTCTATATCCCAAAACAGATAATGGCATTGGGCTTGTTGCAGAGTTTGAAGACTCAGAAGGAAACAGAATAGCATTATATCAAGCAAATAAAATGACAAACGGCACATAAGAACAATAGGATATGAATGGCTAAGTTTACACTGAAAACATAACCCTCGGACAACAATATTGGGAAGGACAAAGGGTGTTGATAGAATGATGAGTTACCAAGAGTTTATAAAAATACCGTAAAAAATCAGCATTAGGAAAAGTAAAAAACATAGAAATAATGAATATTAATATAATAGTATAATTGAATGAATATTACATCGGTACATAAACAGTGGATGAACAAAAATGTTTTTTTCACAATATCAGCAATGTTTCTATTAGCGTCTTGTGGAAATTTAAGCAATGAAGTTGAAAGCGAACTTAATAAGCTAAAGAACAAGACACAGTCTTTGGATTCTCTTATAAATAAAGAAACCAAAAAAGTTTTAACGCTTGACTCGCTTATCAATAAAGAAACCGACAAGGTAAAAGAACTTGACACATTAATAAACAAATCTACTCAGCAAATTGACTCTATCTCTAAAAGGGGTACTACATTGTTGAAAAAAATCACTCATTAAACATTCAACCTTATGAAATGTCCAAATTGCAATGTGAGCTTACTCATGACAGACCGTAATGGTATTGAAATTGATTATTGTCCGGAATGTCGCGGCGTGTGGCTTGACCGCGGAGAACTTGATAAAATTATTGAACGGTCTTCGCAGAATGTCAAACAGAGCAAGACAGATACGTATGTTGAAAGTCAACGTTTTTCCAAAGACAAAGACGATCGCTACCACAAAGACTATGATAATCGCAATTATAAAGACGGCGACAATCGCTATAAACATAAAAAAGGATTATTAGGCGAATTGTTTGATTTTTAAAGTAGAATTGAACTTTTCAACAGATAAATATCTTATCCGAATGATAAGGATATATGGTTTCTATCGCCATTTTTTATACAAAGCCGGACTAAGTACATAAACTCATCAGTATATATGTGGTGGTGGTGTGTACTCTATTCCGGCTTTCTTACTTTCGATTGTACTTATGCACGCTACCGAAGACAGCGTATATTTGTCTGTCTAGACAAAGTTTTGTAGTTTTGAAGAAATGAATGGCGAATTGGGTTAGTTTTCTCAACAACCTTACATCCAAAGCACCCGCAATCCGCCTCTCGTTACGGTTAAGCCAAACCCTGCGGAAGGTTTTGTCTTTTACGCTTATTCCGCTACATATTTTAATACTAAAGCCAACAGAAAAATGAAAGTACTTACAACCTCAATGTTGCTTTTGACTTTAATAAGTACAGTCCTTTTAGGACAAGTGAATACGGAGGAAAAAAATACAACTAAAAGCAAAACAATATTTGTGACAGGAGGTGCTTTTGACCAAGTGTATATCAAATATGTTGCAGGACTAACAGGTAAACCGAATCCGAAAATCTGTTATATAGCCACTGCCACCGGCGACAATCCTGCCGTTATAGCCCGTTGGTATAGCCAATGCGAAGACTTACCTGTCCGTGCATATTTCTTACGAACATTCATTAATTCATCTACTACTCCTAAATCTTTTGAGGATATTATAATGAGTATGGATGCTATTATTGTTTCAGGTGGAAATACTTTAAATATGTTAGCCATTTGGAAAGCTCATGGTATAGATACACTTTTAAGAAATGCTTATAATCAAGGAATTATTCTGGCGGGTGCAAGTGCGGGATCTTTATGCTGGTTTACGGGTGGTTCGACTGACTCAAGACCCAAAGAATTAACCATAGTAGAAGGACTACGTTTTTTAAACTTCAGTCATTCTCCTCATTACCTTAAAGAAACTCGTAGAAGACCATTATTTCAACAATTAATTCAAAGCGGTAAACTTCAATCCGGTTATGCATGTGATGACATGGCGGGACTTTTATTTATAGATGGTGTAATGAGTAAATCTGTGACAATGAATGCAGACAACAAAAATTATTTTGTTTCAATTAAAGATGGCAAAATAATTGAGGAGTTACTACCTGCTGAAATAATACAATAAGGAGTGAGCATCAAATCATAGTGTACGACATTATCCGCCAACAGTATTGATGTCATTATTTGATTCAGTATAAAAATTCATGTATTCATTTGATTCACTTACGCAGGAAAATTATGATGCAGCTTGAGCTATGATTTCAGGTATCGGTTATTTAGTTCTCCTCTTTTGCTCAATGAATTTACATACACATCATTCAAAAGACGCTCGTATTGAATATTAAAACAACACAATAGACAAAAAATCAAACATTATACACTTATTATAGCATTAGGATTATTGCTATTCGCTTACAATCACAACAACAATCAAAACACGACAATAACAGATAATAAAATTACGGATGGCTCAACAACAAGTCAGCAACACACTATATATGAAAAACCTGACGATATAGAAATAGATCATATCAATACTATTATCGCTTTATGTAAAGAAAAAGATATGGACAATATCAGCCAAAGAAGCAACATGGACGACAGACAAATAAAAACGCCATAGAATAGAACCTATACGCAAGCGGAGGTTTCGTCCTTCTATGACAGTGAAGTGTTAAATTCAAGTTTTGTACTTCTAACGAAGTTTCTGCTTGACAGTGAACCGCTCCGAAATTCGGGATTTCATTATAGCCAATTTTAAGACGACAAATTAATATAATAAAAACAATGAAAACAATCATTACATCAACGATTTTTGTATTAACAACAATGTTTACATACGGACAAAGTATTTATACCAAGACTTTTGGAAACATTAATGACAAGCCAATTATTTTTTTACATGGTGGTCCCGGCTACAATTGTGCAGGCTTTGAAGCTACAACAGCTCAACAACTTGCTGACAAAGGCTTTTTTGTAATAGTTTATGACAGACGAGGAGAAGGACGAAGCAGTGACCCAAATGCAAAATTTACTTTCAAAGAAACTTTTGACGACATAAACGATATTTATCAAAAGTATAATCTGACAAAACCAACTTTAATTGGACACAGTTTTGGCGGTGTTGTTGCTACATTGTTTGCCGAAACTTATCCTAAAAAAGTTCAATCAATTATTCTTGTCGGCGCGCCGGTTTCATTACAGTCCACTTTCAAAAATATTCTTTCAAAATCAAAAAGTATTTATCAAGCGAAAAAAGACAGTGTAAATTTGAAGTACATTTCAATGCTTGAGACTATGGACACCGTAAGTATTGAATATAGTTCTTATTGTTTTGGACACGCTATGCAAAACGGTTTTTACACACCTAAAAATCCATCGGTAGAAGCTAAAAATATTTATTCGAAATTTAGGACTGACACCCTATTGACAAAATATGCTTCTCGGATGTCTTATGAAGCACCTCAAGGTTTTTGGAAAAATGAAAAATACACAACTATCAATCTTACAAAAAACTTGCAATCCATACAAAAGCAAAATATTAAAATCTATGGACTTTACGGCAAAGACGACGGACTTTACTCTGCGCAACAAGTTACCGACTTACAAAACTTAATTGGTTCTAGTAACATAAAATACTTCGACAATTGTTCGCATAGTGTTTTCGTTGACCAACAAACAGAATTTATTGACGCAATAAAAGTGTGGACGAAATAAAAATCCACCAATATTGCATAAGGTTCAACAATAAGAATTTTATTGAATTTTTTTAAATATTCGCCAAAACGCAAAACCGTTAGAGCAGAAAAAAGATTAAAGAATATAACATTATCAAATTAAACAAAAAAAAATATGAATTTTATAGAACGTGCATTTGACCACCAAAATCAATGGTGGAAGTATGTAATAATTTTAATCGTTGGTGTTTTCGGCGGACAACTACTTGGATCTATCCCATTGGTGATTGTCATGATGGTAAATGCAGCTACAAGTGGCGGCGCTATGATATTCAACCCTGAAAATATGGCAGATTTTACCGTGCTCGGTATTTCAAAAAATGTAGGTCTGCTGTTGATGTTGCTACCTTTTGTCGTGACGCTGATAATCACGGTGTGGTTGATAAATGTCGTACATAAAAGGACATTTAATGAAACGGTCAATGGTACCAATAAATTGCGTTTCGGGCGTATCCGTGATGGTTTTGGGTTATGGATTGCACTGATGGGTATCTATTTTATAGGCGATTATGCAATAAATCCTGAAAATTTTGTATTACAATTCGATTTGACAAAATTTATTCTATTGCTTTTCATCAGTTTATTACTTATTCCGCTACAAACGACATGTGAAGAAATTATACTTCGCGGATATTTGACACAGGGTATTGCCACTTTTACTCGGAGCCGTTTATTGGCGATAATTTTATCCGGCATAATTTTTGGCTTGCTGCACAGTTCTAATCCCGAAGTAAAAGAATATGGCTTTGCGCTTGCCATGACGCAATATATCACTTTCGGTTTGCTTTTTGGATTAGTTTCCGTTTTGGATGACGGCATTGAGATTGCAATAGGAATGCACGCCGCCAACAATATTTTCTTCTCACTTTTTTTGACCTATAAATCTTCCACATTTCAAACAGATGCAGTTTTCGAACAACTAAATCTTAATCCGATTAAAGATGCAGTGTCTTTGATTGTGATGGGTATTATTGTATGCATCTACTTTGCGTATAAATATAAGTGGAATTTTGGAATTCTGACAAAGAAGATAATTATTGAGCAAGAGTTGAACAATCAGCTGTAATGAATGGGCAGTTTGGAAAGTGGTGAAATAGCAAAGTCTCAACTCAAACAATCGTAAGTAAAACCTTGCTATGGAGAATAAGATTTGTCTGTCTTCACAAAGTTTTGTAGTTTTGGGGTTAAAACTAAACATCAATACCATATTGACAACAAAACCATAATACATTGAAAGTATGAATGACAGTACAATAGATGGTTTACGTGCAGCATTATCTCATTCGCCTGATAATGCACCATTACGATACTTGCTTGCTGATACATTATTAGCATTGAATAGACACGAAGAAGCAGAAGCCGAATATTCCGTTCTTGTTTCCATGTCTAATGACATAAGGGCTAAGGTCGGACTTGCCAATGTTTTTTATAAAAAAGAGAGCTATTCTATATGCAATGTTATCTTAGAAGAACTTATAGAAAGTGGCGTGAACGATAAAGGTGTTTTTGCTCTTTATGCCAAGGGATTATTAAAAGAAAATTCATTAGCGAAAGCTATTGATGCTTACAAAAAAGCACTGACGATTGATCCACATTACTATGACGATGAGCTTGACAGTCACTTACGATATAAAAGCATACCTGATGATAATATTCAAGAAAATGACATTGACCATCGTTTTTTAGAAAAACCAACAATCAACTTCAGTGATGTTGGCGGTATGGATGCAATAAAAAAAGAAATTGAGCTAAAAATTATTAAGCCGCTCTTACATCCGGAACTATACAAAGCCTATGGCAAAAAAATTGGTGGCGGTATTCTGCTATATGGTCCACCCGGTTGTGGAAAAACATATATTGCTAAAGCAACAGCCGGACAAGTACACTCTAAATTTATAAGCATAACTTTAAATGACATATTAGATATGTGGATTGGCAGCAGTGAGAAAAACTTGCATAATCTCTTTGAATTAGCAAGACAAAACACACCATGCATTATATTTATTGATGAAATTGACGCATTGGGCGCAAGCAGAAGTGATATGAAACAATCAAGTGGAAGACACCTTATAAATCAATTTTTACAGGAACTTGACGGTATTGATAATACAAATGACGGTGTACTCATAATCGGTGCAACAAATACACCTTGGAATTTAGACCCTGCTTTTCGAAGACCGGGACGATTTGACAGAATTATATTTGTGCCGCCGCCCGATGCAATCACAAGAGAATCAATTTTAAGATTAAAACTTCACAACAAACCGATAGGCACAATAGATTGGAAAACTATTGCAAAAAAAACTGAAAGTTATTCCGGTGCGGATATTGATGCTATTATTGATATTGCCATTGAAAAAAAGCTTGAAGATTCATTTGTAGATGGCATTCCTAAAATTATAGAAAGCAATGACTTAATTAATGCAATAAAAAGGCACAAACCATCCACACAAGAGTGGTTCTCTATTGCGAAAAATTTCGCAATGTTTGCAAATGACTCAGGACTTTATGATGACATTCTTACATTTATGAATATAAAAAAATAATATGATGGAAGACATTAGATTATCGAAGGTTGAAATTTTAATTCAACAGAAAAAATTCGCAGAAGCAGAAAAAATCCTTTCAGCTCTTCTCAGCGAAGATTCAAACAATTTTCAACTTCTCGTACTGCTTGCCGAAGTGCATCTTCAGCAAGACAATCTTGATAAAGCCCTCAGTGTTATTAACCATGCTATCGGACTTTATCCCGATGAGCCACATGGGTTTTATATCAAATGCCGGATTGCTCTTGATCAAGACAATCTGAATGAAGCAGAAAAAAATATTAATAATGCCATTGAACTTGACCCTCATGATGCTGACTATTTTGCTTTATTAGCAACTATTAAACTGACACGTAAGCAATTTGAAGATGCGCTCCGCATAGCCAATATTTCCCTCAATATTGATGCAGAAAATATATTAGCTTTAAATACAAGGAGTGCTGCATTACATAAACTTGATAGAAATACTGAAGCTTTTAATACCATCGAAGGAGCATTGCGCGAAGACCCGAACAATCCATATACGCATGCAAATTATGGATGGGTATTATTGGAAAGAGGTGAACACGTAAAGGCATTGGAACACTTTAAAGAATCTTTATCAAATGACCCGACTTTTGATTATGCACGGACAGGAATGCTTGAAGCACTTAAAGCTCGCAATCCAATATATCGTCTGTTTCTGAACTATTCTTTTTTTATTAGTAATCTTACAAAAAATTATCAATGGGGCGTTTTAATAGGATTTTTTCTCGGATTTAAACTATTAAGAATGATTGCTGACAGTAACGAAGCTCTCGAGCCCATTTTAACGCCACTCATTATTGCTCTTGCTTTAATTGCATTTTCGACATGGATAATTAGACCATTCAGTAATTTGTTCTTACGCTTTAACAAATATGGTCAATTTCTGCTTGATGATAATGAAAAAGCAAATTCAAACCTCGTTGCAACAAGTTTCGGTGTCTCTATAGTGGGTGCTGTTCTCTACTTTGTCTTAACCGATGAAAAAATGCTTACTGTTGCCGGGTTCGGTTTTACAATGATGCTTCCATTAGGAAAATTATTCTTGCCATCGAAACACAAACATGCACTTTTGATTTATACAATTGCATTAGCGGTTGTCGGCTTAATCTCAATTGTCTTTACTTTTATGAACGGTGAAGTATTCAACCAATTCACGGGCATATATTTACTTGGAGTGATTATATTTTCATGGTTAGCAAATTATTTTGTAATACAAGAAGAAAATGAATGAAATAGCAGAAAATGTATCTCGAAGAATCTATTTCCCAACATAAGCAGAAAAGAACATATAAAGGATAAAAAATATAGAGAGTATTCGTGAATAATTTTTTCTCACCATGCGCGTTTTTTCTTGAGTGAATATCATTGTTCTTCTCATCACCATTACTATACATTTTTCATTGGTTCAGACGATATTGTGATTGAACCATAAAAGAAGGAAAAAACACATTATGAATATTTCCCTGATAAAAGGACGTACAATATTTCTTGTTGATGCAATTGGTGCTTTTGTTTCGGCTATTTCTTTACTAGTTCCCTACCTCTTCAAAGAAGTCTTTGGAATGCCTCAAAGTATATTGACCATATTCATTACTATTGCAATAGCTTACTCACTCTATTCAATCACTGTTTACCTTAGCAATACGCCAAAATGGAAATCGTACTTACTTATAATTGCATTGTTAAATATAGGTTACTGTTTGTTTACAATGTATCACATTTTCAATAATATGAACACAATCACACTCTATGGATATTTGTACTTTGTTGGCGAAATACTGATAATCCTCACACTCTCGGGCTTTGAACTTAGACTGAGCAGAGCAGAAAAACAAGATGAGAGATGAAGTACGAACAATTCAATCAAACCCGACAAGTACACTTAAGTTGAGAACACTATTGCTACGAGGGATAAAGTTTTGTCTGTCTTGCCAAAGTTTTGTAGTTTTGGGGGAATGAAAGGTGAATTGGACTAAAAGAAGAAATATTGCTAAGCTAAGAGCATTATTTTTATTGGAAGTCAAGATGCTAACATATAGTTCTGCGAATAAGAACCCGAATAGTGCGAAAAGTATTGTACATTTATATAATAGATATGAGTCCACTAAATTGCAAAAAGTTATTGAGTATTGTTCTGTTTCTTATTTCGGTACAATCGTGTCAATGCTGCATTAATGAGTATCGAGTACTTATAGACGGCACATCAGTACTCGTAGATGTCGGTACAAATGCATTACCAAGTGGACGATTTAGTAGAATTGGTAAATCTCTTTTATTACAGAAATTACATAACGCTGACAGTATTTATCGTTTAACAGGTAAATTGGAAGATTATTCCGATATGGGAGTACTCTTAGTTTACACAGGTCAATATGTCAAAGCAAAACAGATATTTCAAGAGATTGAACATAAATCTCCCGGGCTTTATCAAACTGCTGCCAACCTTGGAACAACGTATGAATTACTTGGACAAAATGATTCTGCATTGTATTGGATAAAAAAAGCAGTTGAGATAAACCCTACATCGCATCACAGTTCTGAATGGATACATATAAAAATACTTCAAGCCAAATTAAAAGCTAAGGATAATCAAAAGTATTTGTGGGAACATTCCATTCTTTCGCTTGACTTTGGTGAAGACAAGATTCCGGTAAATAAAACTAATCGTGACCTCCATAATTTGCGAAAACAGCTTTATGCACAGCTAAACGAAAGAATGTATTTTATAAAGCCCAAAGACCCGATTGTAGCGCATTTATTATTTGATTTAGGCAATATTTGTGCCTTGACAACCGATGTACAAAACACGCTGCAAGTGTATCAAGAAGCAAAGCACTATGGGTACACTTCAGAACTCGTGGATAAAAGAATTTCTTATTTAGAACAAGTTCAATGGATTGGTGGATTAAAAAGGACGATACTGGATTGGATTGTCATAGCAATTTTATTGGTAGTTCTAATAATAGGAATTGACGGAATATTGTTATTGTATAAACGAACAAAAAAACAAGATTAAGAGATGAAGTACGAACAATTCAATCAAACCCGACAAGTACACTTACGTTGAGAACACTATTGCTACGAGGGATAAAGTTTTGTCTGTCTTGCCAAAACTTTGTTGTTTAGAGGAAACAAATGGGTTAATCCGAGAGAATACAATTGTAAAGATATCATATATCTTAACAAATGGATACAAAGCACATCATCATGACAACAATAAATTAATAAACAAATCTTCTCAGTTAACTGACTCTATCTCCTAAAAGGGGTACTACATTGTTGAAAAAAATCACTCATTAAACATCAAAACGTATGAAATGTCCAAATTGTAATGTGAGTTTACTCATGACAGACCGTAATGGTATTGAAATTGATTATTGTCCGGAGTGTCGCGGCGTGTGGCTTGACCGCGGAGAACTTGATAAAATTATTGAACGGTCTTCGCAGAATGTCAAACAGAGCAAGGCAGATACGTATGTTGAAAGTCAACGTTTTTCCAAAGACAAGGACGATCGCTACCACAAAGACCATGATAATCGCTATTATAAAGACGACGACAAGCGCTATAAACATAAAAAGGGATTATTAGGCGAATTGTTTGATTTTTAAAGTATAATACAACTAATCAACGAATAATGTCATATCTCTATGATAAGGGTATGTAATGTGCATTATTCACAATTATATTCAGTACATGAAATTTATAGCCATATTACTTGTAATACAGTCTTGTATTTCTTTCCAGATCTTTGCTCAACAAATATCTATTGGTAATGTTAAAGGTACTGTCATTGACAGCAAAACGAAACAGCCCTTGGTGGGTGTAACAGTGCAAATAGTCGAGACAAAACAAGGAGCAATTACGGATACAAATGGGAACTTCATTATTAACGCAGTAAAGGTCGGAAAGTATATTGTCAAGGCAAGCTCTCTTGGCTACACATCGGCACTGTTGACAGAGCAAAGCGTTCTTAATGGAAAAACATTATCTCTCTCGATTGAGCTTAATGAAGATTTTATACGTCTGAAAACTATCGAAATATCGGCTTTTCGATATGAAAATAATAAAACAAAGCCTATTTCAACATTTAGTTTCAGCAGAGATGAAATTTCTCTGAATCCCGGAGCGCAAGGGGATATTTTTAGAGCTATCGGTATGTTGCCGGGCGTTTCAAGCAGTGGGGGTATATATTCGGCTATTGCTGTTCGCGGTCAGGGGGTACGAGATAATGTTTATATGGTGGATGATATTCCACTGACAGAGGTAGGACATTTAGAAGGTAACAGTTTTTTTAATGACCCCAATGGCGGTAGGTTCAGTATTTTTGCACCAAGAGTAATTGATAATGCAATATTCCAAGGGGGTGCCTTTGGAGCAGAATTTGGACGTAGAAGTGCATCCTATCTTGGATTAAGCATTAAGGAAGGAAATAATGAAAGCACAGTAATTGATGGGCAACTCGATTTATTGGGTGTTTCATTAAATTATGATGGAAAAAGTTATTTTCACGATAAAACAACACTTTTTCTGTCGGCGAGGTATCAGAACTTTTATCCACTCGTCCACTTAGTTGGTCTCCAAAACTTAGGACTCCCTTCCTATGCGGACTTTATTGTAAAAACTACAACCGAACTTGATGCAAAAAACAAGTTATCTATTCTTACAATAATCAGTCCCGAAAGTTTTGTGAGAGATATGGACAATGTCTATGCGGACAAAGATTTGAATTTACTGTATTTGCCAGATTTTAAGAGAAATAAAACTCTCGTTGGAGCAAACTTACGAACATTAATAGGAGCAACAAGTGTATGGATAAATATACTTTACTTCACAAACTATTCCTCGACGGTACATGTGGGAAAGGTATATCCGAGGCAAGACTCTAACGGCATACTTCGAAGCAACATTTTTGCTAATATCAATCCCATTCAAACCCAACAATATAGTGAAAATAAATGGGGATTTCGTTCAATTATGGAAACATCATTTTTGAAGAATGATCGATTGATAATTGGTATTGAAGGTGATTTACTGCAACTTTTCAATGACAGAAAACTTCTTGTCAATGATACAAACTTTATTTTTAGACGCAATCAATTGTTAAATCCTACACAAAATTTTCAAGTAATAACACCTGATTTTGTTAATGCAAATTTTGATGATTTTTCGTTTAATGGCTCCGGATTTATCAGTTATTTTCTTGAGTTTAGCAATAAGCTCTCAATGAATATAGGTCTAAGATCGGATTATAGTGGTTTTTCCCAAGAAATCGTCATAGCACCGAGAGCCAATATCAATTATGACTTAAATGAAAATAATAGTCTAAGTTTTGGCGCAGGCATCTATTACCAAGACCCCGTATATTCTGATATAGCAGATCTTCCGCAAGGCAATACTCTCACAATGGAAAAAACACAACAATTAATCGTTTCATATAAATCCTACTTGCCTGATGATATAAAAATAACACTTGAAGGGTGGTATAAACATTTCAGTAATATGGTTACCACCCCAATAAACGGCAGCATTCTGCGAAATAATAATGGGACAGGTTTTGGTCAGGGCATAGATATCACTGTCACAAAAAGACTTACAAAAGAATGGCATGGCATCATGAGTTACTCATATATGGAAGTAAAAAGAAATGACCATGACGGATTGGGATTATATGATTTTTCTTTTAGTCAACCACATCAAATCAACTTTATGGTCAGCTATCAAATAAGTCCTGCATTATCTATTTCAGGGAAATACAGATATGCGACAGGCAGACCAACCGACAACTATCAAATATACAGCAATGTCCTCAACAATACAGATAACTATCTTTTTGGGATGGAACTTTTAGGCAGAAACCAAGGACGCTTACCCCACTTTTCAAGTTTAGATATTCGTATCAATTACAGCTTTTATTTAAGCGACATAAAATTTATTGCATTTTTTGATATAGTCAATATATTAAACAGAAAAATTGCCAATAGTGAGAACTTTAATTATTTTAAGGGGAAAACTTATTATGACGGCTTGGCAATATTTCCAACAGGAGGATTAAAGTTTGAATTTTAAACAATTTTCTTCTAAACAACAACCAAAACTAAGCTTATATTTTTCAATAAGTCGAGACTCAAAAAATATAAAAAAACAATTGTCACTTTCGACAGATTCACAGATACTGACATTTTTTACCTTGGGATATATTGAACCGAGTAAAATTTAAAGACAAAGAATATTGACTTGCAAACAGAAGGATACATCGAAGAATGTAATGATGCTGATTTTGTATTCTTTGGCAGCACAATTTGGATGGAAAGCCAAAATTTTGTAGTTTTGGGGGAATATAGAATGATTTGTATTCATCCAAGATAGAATATCTGACTATTATACACCTATAAGTATGACAAAGACTAAACTATTCCGAGCACTTGCATTGCTAAACTTCACGGTTTTGCTCAGTATTTTCCTTCTTTATCGAAATGGTTCGTTTGATGAGTATAATTATATTGACCATGAGAATAGTTTAACAAGTCCCAATGGAGGAACTCCAACGACCCTGACTAAGGACTCCGTCACTCAAAAAAGCACCGGTGGGAACAGAACTATGCTGTCATCATCAAAGTCGTTTGTGGGATCAGTTGAGATAAATCTATCAAACAAAGATACATTCAATGTATTCAATGTATTAAAACGTATAATCAACAGAGATACCTCCCCCGGAAATACTAAGACCAAAAAAGTCAGTTCTGATACTTTAAGTCCTTCATCAAAGAAACAAAAGAAGAAATAGTATCATGAGCTTTTCACATGTTCTTTTGGCAACAGGAGTAAGTTTACTTTTTTTATCATTGGTTTTTATTCCAATGGAGAAAGCGTTTCCCGCCAAGCCAAATCAAAAAATATTTAGACAACAGTGGTTTCTTGATGTATGCTTCTTTTTAGGACAATATCTTCTATGGAATACTTTGGTGCTTAATATATTAAATTATGCAGGTTTGTGGTTCGATGCTAACATTTCTTTTACATTACGTACTGTCATCGCACAACAGCCCTTGTGGTTACAAGGATTAGAAATTATTCTTATCAGTGATTTCCTTATTTATTGGGCTCACAGATTTCAACATAAATACGATGTCCTTTGGCGATTTCACAAAATTCATCATTCAGCAGAAACACTTGATTGGCTTGCAGCACATCGAGAGCACCCCATTGATTCTCTCTATACCGTTGGTATTATCAATTTACCGGCTCTCATTTTAGGGTTTAATTTAGATGCTTTAGCTGTGTTAGTTGCCTTTCGCGGAATTTGGGCAATTTATATTCATTCAAATGTAAGACTCAATATCGGTATAGTAAAAAAAATTATCGGTTCACCTGACTTGCATCATTGGCATCATGACAGAGAAAGAGATAGAGGTAATTATGCCAACATTTCACCACTCATGGATATTGTATTTGGGACATATATTTGTCCGGATACCGAACCGGAAGAATTTGGAATAAAAGAAAAGTTCCCTACTACGTATATAGGACAATTACTGAAGCCCGTTTTACCAAATGTTATATGGAATCAATTAGCATCAAAGAAAGAATCTTAACACTACAGTTGTTAAAAATTGTACAGCATACTTCCTTAGTCAATCCTGAAACAAAGAACATCACTCAATACAAATTCTTGATGTATAAAAATGATGATTCCAACAATTGCAATCTCATAAATTTCTTCATCTTAGGAAACATTATTGTGCTGTATTCTCACAGCCATTACATTGGTGACTTTGAGCAAAGCTGTCAGACTCTATTTGAAATGTGGAATGTGATAATGAATAATCATTTTCTATTTTAAATCGCACATCGCCCAATATTTCTTCATGAGAGCGCTGTCCATCACTGACAATATGGGCACTGACAGCATTATTGTCTGTGTCTATTTGCCATACATGAATATCATGAACACTTTTGACACCCTCTACAGATAAAATTGCATTTTCTATCACGGTGCGGTCTGCTCCTTTAGGCGCGACATCCATAAGAATCCGCGCAGCCGAACGCACTAATTTATATCCATTCCGCACAATAAACACAATAATTAATAAGGATAAAACAGGGTCAATCCATTCAATATGGGTAAAGTGCATAATGATGCCACCAATTATCACTGCCAATGATGACAATAAATCCGACATCACATGTAAATATGCACTGCGCGTGCTGAGATGATGCGATTTATAAAGCACTATGGCACTTATTCCATTAGCAATAAAACCAAATCCGGCAACGGCTAACATCGTGTCACCATGCACATGCTCCGAATGACCTAAAAGTCTTTCTACCGCTTCTTTTATCACTAATACGCATACCGACAATAATACCACACCATTCACAAGTGCCGCAATTATTTCAACACGTTTAAATCCAAAAGTAAATCGCTGTAATTTTTTTTTATCGTTTTTGGATGCTTCATATAAACGCAAAGCCAGATATGCCACCAATAAAGCTCCGACATCCGTAAGCATGTGCCCCGCATCGGCACGCAAGGCAATACTATTTGCTATATAACTGCCTATAAGTTGCACCACCATTATACTTGCTGTGGTAATCATGGCAATAAGCAAAGAACGTCTGTCTTTACCTATATGATCAATATGGGAATGATGATGGTCGGAATGGTCATGAGTATGATTATGATGGGAATGATGATGCGACATATCTGTATATCTACGTTCAAAAAAATATTATTTTGCAAGAGTAAAACCCATTCCCGTAAGAATTTTTTTTACTTTTTCGCTATGCTCCCCTTGTATTTCAATGGAATTATCCAATACACCGCCTCCGGCACCACATTGCGATTTAAGTTTACGAGCAATATCGTCTAATTCGGCGGGTGTGGACTGAAATCCCGTAATAAGAGTGACTGTTTTTCCTTTTCGTCCTTTACTGTCATGAACTACTTTTAATTTTTGCGGTTTGCCATCATAACCCTTTTTGACGGACTGTTGTTCTTGTTTTCTGTCCGATTCCGGTAATAATGAAGCTAAATCGGACAATGAAGATAACTTTTGCATAGTGTGAAAATGCGTATAATTATTTGAAAAGTTTGATGTATGGAATAAAATCAATGATAGTGCATATATTTACACTACTTATCCATGCCTAATTTTTCGGCTAAAGTCAGCACAGCGCTAACATAATCTTTGCTATTATTGTAATGGAACACAGCTTTTTCATGTGATTCTCTATCCTTGCGCCATCCATTAACCGATAAATAATTTGCCACACTGAAAATAGCATCTTGCTCATCGAATAAATTGATTTTTCCATCGCCGTCACCGTCCACTGCCCATGAACGATAACTTGATGGTAAAAATTGCGATAAACCGAAGGCACCTGCGAATGATCCTTTTATATCGAGAACATCGGCATGATAGCGCGAACGCATGGAATCGAGAGCCATTAATTGATCTATTGCCCATGCCGATTTTTTATTTGCTCTTTGTTCTATTTTTTTCTCTAATTCATACAGCCCTGTCGTATCTTTTTTTTCTGATAATTCTTGGCGAACGACATTTTTATTTTTTTCAATATTTTCAGGACGATTGGCTAAGGCAACCGATAAGAACACACTTGCAATGGAATGATTGCCTGTAATTTTTCCGAATTTTGTTTCTATCCATAAAATGGACGTGATGGCTTGTTTGGGCACATTGTACTTGGCTGCTGCACTATCAAGGTCACGGGAATGTTGTTCCATAAAAGAGACCCCCTTATTCACCGAATACGCATCATGATGTTGGCTGTAATCGGTTGGTTTTCTATAGCCCGTCACATTAATTTTGACAAGCGACTCTTTGAACTGCACTCGGCTGTCAGTCATCAGGCGCACTAAAAATGCAGTGTCCATGCCTTTTTGCAAAAGCGGTTGCATTATCGGAGCAAAAACCGCATGGTTTGAAGAGTGCCAATATTCCGGCAGATACAAAGCGATGCCCGTGCGTGGTGGTGGCGGAGTTGCTTCCTTCGATTGTGACGGAGCCGAACCGCATGAGCGGAACAATAACATACCCGCCGCCATTATCCATAATGACGATACCGAAAAACGCAGATATAATGAATGTGATTTCACGTGATGAATATTCCTTAGAAACAGATTTACTACTGCCATTGAACTGTGAAAAAGCACTGCTTACCCACAGATGTTTATTGTTTTCTTCCTAATTTGCACTCTGATTTGCGAGTACAACGATTTTAAACCGCTATTGTTTTTATGAACGAATATACTAATTCTCTTGATTTTGCGTGCCGGCTTGACAATGCCGACGAGCTTCATCATTTTCGCGGACGCTTCCATTTTCCGTGTTTTCAAGACAATACCATTTTTTACTTTTGTGGTAATTCTTTGGGGTTAATGCCAAAAACCGTTCAATATGCCTTACTTCATGAGCTTGAAGATTGGCACAAATACGGCGTTGAAGGTCACTTCATGGCACGTAATCCTTGGTTCAGCTACCATACCTTGCTTCGGGAACCTCTTGCCATGCTCACAGGCGGGCTACCCTCCGAAGTTGTCTGTATGAACACACTGACCGTGAATCTCCACTTGATGATGGTATCGTTTTATCGTCCAACACAAGAACGCTTCAAAATTATCATCGAAGCCGGAGCTTTTCCATCCGACTATTATACCGTAGAGACACAAATAGCGTTCCATGGTTACAACCCCGAAACGGCACTTATCGAAATTGCACCCCGCGAAGGTGAAACAACCCTCCGCACAGAAGACATTGTTCGCACTATCGAAGAGCATGGCTCATCGGTGGCTTTGGTGCTTTTCAGTGGCGTGCAGTATCAGACGGGGCAACGTTTTGACATGAAAGCTATCACCGAAGCCGCGCATAGCATTGGTGCAAAAGCAGGTTTCGATTTGGCTCATGCCATTGGCAATGTGGAATTGGCTTTGCATGATTGGGATGTGGATTTTGCTGCTTGGTGTTCCTACAAATATCTGAACTCGGGTCCCGGTGGCATAGGCGGGGTTTTTGTTCATGAACGTCACGGCTCATCGCCCGATGTACCTCGTTTCGGGGGCTGGTGGGGCTATGAAGAATCCACACGTTTCCAAATGAAGAAAGGATTTAAACCTTCACAAGGGGCTGATGGCTGGCAATTATCGAATGCTCAAGTGTTTCAAATGGCTGCACTCAAAGCATCGCTCGATATATTTCAAGAAGCAGGTTTTGATACGCTATGTGCAAAACGAGATCAATTGACGGCTTTTCTTGAATTTCACATTAACGATATGCTAGATAATAATCCCGCAATTCCGCTCACTGTGCTCACACCCAAAGAAAAAGAGCAGCGCGGTGCGCAATTATCTCTCGCTTTTTCTGAAAGAGGAAAAGAATTACATAAAAAATTAACGGATATAGGCTTTATCGGTGATTGGCGCGAACCCAATATTATTCGTATTGCACCCGCACCACTCTATAATTCCTTTACCGATATTTATCATTTCCGCACTGCATTAGAAACACTGTGCGCAGAAATGTGGACTCATTAATAGACATTATTTATTCAAAGGTGATAATAGTATGGAAGTAAAAAATTACTTATTTCTTATGCTCATGGCAATTGCCGGAGGTGTTTTTGCGCGAAGTGCTGCACGCCTTTTACAATACTTGAGTTTTGCCAAACCGGAAATACGATGGGATAATATTCCGGCTCGTATAAAACAAACATTACTTGTCGGTTTTGCACAAACAAAAATTCTTCGCGATAAAGTCGCGGGTCCTATTCATGCCGGTATTTTCTGGGGATTTCTTATCCTGTTAGCAGCCGCCACAGAATCTGTGTTGGAAGGTATTCACCCCGCTTTAGGACTTAACTTTTTAGGACCGATATATTCCGTGATGTCAATTCTCATTGATATATTTTGCTTGATGATTATTGCCGGAACTATGATGTCACTATGGCGACGTTATATTTCTAAAATTAAGCGTTTGCAAGTGGAAGCCGAAAAAGTGGAAGCCGCAATGATTTTGCTGACCATTTTTTCTATTGTCACATCATTATTATTCCAAAATTCTGCACGAGTGGCAATGGATGCCGATTTTTCATGGGCTGTCCGTCCGATTTCTTCATTTATTGCTCAAACACTCTTTTCAGGCTTTTCTTATGGAACATTGCATTTTATCTTTGAAGCATGTTGGTGGATTCATATCATATTAATTTTGGGATTTACCAATTATTTGCCCTATTCGAAGCACTTGCATGTTTTGACTTCCATTCCTAATGTATTTTTCTCTAAAATTACGTATCCCAATGTATTGGAGAAAATTGATTTTGAGCAAGACAATATCACGCGCTTTGGTATCAATGATATTGAGGATTTTTCATGGAAAACTATTCTTGACGGTTATACCTGTACGCATTGCGGACGATGCACCAGCGTATGTCCTGCCAATACAACAGGTAAAGTACTTGACCCGCGCGAAATTATTGTGCAAATTCATCATCGCACAATGGAAAAAGGTCCTTTACAATCCAAAATTGCCGATTATGCGCTCAATGCCTCACGCCAAGAGCGGAAACAAGCAGCCGAACATATTTTAACGGGTATCAGCACTGCCGAATACACAGAATTGGAACAAGAAATATTTACCGAAGTCTTAAATGAGCAAGAACAAAATATATGGAATAAAAAATTAATCGGCGATTATGTCAATCCCGATGCCTTATGGCAATGTACAACCTGCGGTGCATGTATGCAAGAATGTCCCGTCAATATTGAACATGTGCCCGCCATTGTCGGTATGCGCCGTTCGATGGTAATGATGGAATCGGCATTTAATGAAGAGTCCGCAATTTTACCGGATATTTATGGTAATATGGAAAATAATAGTGTGCCATGGGGCGGATTTTCCGAAAGCGACCGCGCGGCATGGGCTGAAGGTACGGGCATAAAAACTGCCGCCGAAGATGCTGACATGGAAGTATTATTCTGGGTTGGATGTGCAGGCAGCTTTGATGACAGAGCAAAAAAAATTACTCTTGCCTTTGCTGAATTAATGACTCTTGCCGGAATTAATTTCCGTATTCTTGGCACCGAAGAACGTTGCACCGGCGACCCCGCGCGCCGATCGGGTAATGAATATCTTGCCGATATGCTAACAAAAATGAATGTAGAAACATTGAATATGTATAATGTCAAAAATATTGTGACCACATGTCCACATTGTTTTAATACATTAAAAAATGATTATCCGCAATTTGGCGGTAATTATGAAGTGTCACATCATTCGCAGTATATTCGCTCATTAGTTTCTTCAGGACGTTTGCACATTGATAAAAATTCCGGTATATCCGAACAAGCGATTGCTTATCATGATTCATGTTATCTGGGCAGATATAATGATGAATATGAAGCACCGAGAGCGACATTAACCAATATTCCCGGCTTAGAAATTCTTGAGGTAGAACGCTCCGAAAGTCGTGGTTTTTGTTGCGGTGCCGGTGGGGCAAGAATGTTTATGGAAGAGCATGTCGGTGAGCGAGTTAATGTCAATAGAACCAATGAATTATTGGCAACGGGAGCAGATACTATTGCCGTGAATTGTCCATTTTGCACCACCATGATTACCGATGGCGTGAAAGCAGCAGAAAAAATAGACAGCGTGCGCGTGCGCGACATCAGTGAAATTATTCTTGATGTAGTGAAAAAATAATATTCTGCATTGCATTATTCTCAGCCCTTTTGTTTATACAAGAGGGCTTTTTTTTGCATAGATAGCGACATCGGCACGAGCTTATTGACTCAGGAATATGATAACAGAACGGATTGCAAAAGCGGATCAGTGAACCTGTAAAGCGATGTTTTTACTCCGGCATAGGACATTCCCTTTGTTCATGTTTGGATGGACAGACAAAATTTTGTAGTTTTGAGGAGATGAATGGCGTTTTGCGTGAATGTGAGTGTTAGCCGCAAGTTTAAAAGACGACACAACAAACTATGACAACAGAAGAATTTGTAAATAATTTTTATAAAGAAAGAAAACGAATTATTGAAAGTTCGTTTGACTTCGGGCACGACTTACGGAGTTATGTTTCAACTAAAATTCAAGACCTAAACTTAGACGAAGAACAAACTGAGAAACTAAAACATATTATTTCGGTACTATTGACTAACACATTTTATAGAGTTTTACTAGGGCTTGACGGCTCTGCCTCTATTGGTGAAAGACAAGAGGCCTTTACAATAATAGGAGAAGATGGTAAATTAATTTCCGAATGTGGCGAAATTGAAGGCAAAGCGTATGAAATTTTTTGTGCTAATAGACTTGAATGTAAAGAGAACGACTGTGACTTTGTTGCCCAACTTTATTTTAAGAAATCAGAAGACGGAGGAAGTACAAATTTTGCTTTAAGTGGCTTTAGACCTCAATTTAAATTCAGCTTTACGGAAATACAAACTTCAGGACAACAAACATTTATAGACAATAAAATGGCTTTTCCGGGTGACAATATAAATGCTTTAATTAAGTTGGCGACTAAAGAGCATTTGAATGGAAAATTGAGAGAAGGAAGTAATTTTGAATTTTTAGAATGTGACAAAGTAATTGGAACAGGTAGAATTTTATTAATTAAAAACGATGAATTACGAAAAATCGGCAGCTAACAGCCCTCACTCTTCCCCACTTATCAGTGATTGTTGAGAACTATAAGTCGTATTGGGATACTAACATGAAGAATTGTGTTTGGGTGGATACACAAAATTTTGTAGTTTTGAGGAAATGAAAGGTGCTTTACATATTGTGGGTACTAAGGTCTTTACAGAATGAAAAACTCCTTTAGAACATCTATACATCTTGGCATATACGCAAATAGAAGTGAAAGACATGATAAAAACCGTAAACGAATTTATTGCATTTATACAAAGCGACAACACGACCGATCAATTTCGTGCCAGGTATGACAATGCTGATATTAAAATTTGGCTCGAGATTATTAAAAATTACCCCGATTTCAAGACTTGGGTAATCCATAATAAGACAGTTCAAATAGAAATACTTGAAATACTTTGTGCTGACAAAGACCCGAATATACGCTCTGACATCGCGAAAAAACTAAAAATAAATGACTTCATTTTTAATATACTTTCGGTTGACCCAGACGAAAACGTTCGGTACGCATTAATGTGCAATACAGTTTTATCGGTTGACAAAATCAAGAAAATAAAAGTTGACGACTCTACTTGGCTGACAGAAAAGCTTGCTGACATAATAAACATTCAAATGCCAATCAGGAGAAACACATTTTACGGTAACGATTCGCTCATAGATAGTTACATAGAATTATCGAAACACAGTCACCCACATTGGGCAGACTTTGGAAAATCAATGGTAATGTTTTTGACAGCAGCTAATAGGTTGTTTAAAACAACAGAGGTTTGGGGATATACATCACATCATGAACTCAAACTACAGGCTGAAAACACCTTGCATGCTCCATGTTATGTACAAATTGCGCCCACAGTAGGAGGAGAGGAAGATTATGAGATTTCCTACGTGATGCCTGTCAATAAAGCTCCTTTGAAGCACGCTGTGGTTAGCGGAATTGCTAATTCTCTAGATGAAGCAATGTATTATTTGCTAGTTGCAATGAAAGAATCCGATGGTTGGAAAGAAAGTAGCGAGTTGTTAGAACTACTTTCGAAATATTGAAGCATCATAATCTGCTCATTACTCAACAGCCCTCACTCTTCCCCAACTCATCGGTGATTGTTTAGAACTATAAGTGGTATTGGGATACTAACATGAAGAAATGTGTTTGGATGAATACACAAAATTTTGTAGTTTTGAGGGAATAGGGTGTACAACAAACACACGGGTTTGGTGTCCCTATGAAGACAAGAAAAAGAAATTGAAAATAATCGAAACCTAAACACATTATCATTACACAAACGTAAAATTCTGATGACTATGCAAGTTTCACTCATACAAGTAGTTAACTCAAAAGGAATTAGTTTAAGCAAAGAACTTTTGGATAAATACCAAATCACCGACAAGCTGGAGCTTGTTCTAGAGAATGATTATATTCTGCTAAGACCTGTTGCCGAACCACGAAAAAATTGGGAAGAGTCCTTTGCAGAAATGCATAAAAACGGAGACGATAGATTGCTTATTGATACCGTATTTGAAGATGAAAACTGGGACTAAAAATGGTAAATTTTTTGCAATATGACATTGTTATTGTCAATTTAGACCCGACCATAGGAAGTGAAATCAAGAAGAAAAGACCTTGTCTCATTGTTTCACCTAATGAAATGAATAAGCACTTGTCTATTGTAGTAATTTGTCCGATAACGTCGCAATCAAAAAACTATCCAACAAGAATAAGCATTGAGTTAGACTGACAGACTAATTGGGTAGTAATAGATCAAATACGCACCATAGACAAGAGTCGCATCACTAAAATGATTGGGCACTTAGAAGATAAAACCATTGAACAAGTGAAACGGATCATCAAAGAAACTTACGTGGACTGAAAATCGGTACAGTCGTCACAGCGCCTTTGGTTCAAGCCCTCTGCGGTGATTAAATCAAGCTTTGTTCTTCTATCAAAATTTTGTAGTTTTGAGGGAATGAAAGGCACTTTGGGTGAATATGGGAAGGGTACCTTACAAATTTACAAAAGTACTTCATAGACAGACTACGTTTGTATTTAATAATTGAGGGAATCAGCTTCCGGGTTTAGCCAATGATTGATTAGCACTTCGAAAAGATTTTTTTTTTATTTAAACTATAATTTATATAATGAAAAAAGACCGAATTTATATTGACACTTCAATTGTTGGCGGATATTTTGACGTTGAATTTGAGTTTGAAACAAAACTACTATTTGAGCGATTAGAAAAAAAGGAAGTCATTTTTGTTATATCTGATCTAATGGAAATAGAATTAGAACAAGCACCTGATAAAGTTAAAAATTTACTTTACAACTTTTCTAACGATTCATTTGAACGAGTAAATTTGACAAAGGAAGCTCAAGAACTTGGACAATTGTACGTAAATGAAAAAGTAGTCGGACAGAGTAGCATTGAAGATTGTTATCATATAGCAATGGCAACGATAAATAATGTTGATGTATTAGCAAGTTGGAACTTTAAACATATTGTAAATTTTACGAGAATAAAGGGATATAATTCTGTAAACTTGAAAAGTGGATATAAACTTTTAGAAATACGTAACCCAAAAGATTTAGTCGAATATGGAACCGAATAACAAAACAAAAAAAGTGAAAGAATTTGATGCAGTAAAAATGATGCGAGAAATTCGAGACAACATTAATGTTGAAACTAAGGATATGACTTATGAAGAATTAAGGGAGTATATAGACTCAAAATTAAATGCTAAAACAAGATTAGTGGGACAATAATCACTGGCTATAACACATGTAACTCTTCCCCACTTATCGGTGATTGTTGAGAACTATAAGTCGTATTGGGATACTAGCGCGAAGAATTGTGTTTGGATGGACAGACAAAATTTTGTAGTTTTGAGGAAACAAAAGGTGCTTTGGGTGAATATGGGTGATGTGCTTCACTGTAAAAAGCGACCCACAAATGGCACATTTGGTTTTTGCCGACATACGAGCCAAAGCACAAAAAAACAACAGTGCCCTTTTTTAGCCAACGCACGAAAGACAGCACTAAAATAGACAGATACACTACGACAGAAAGAATGCCAGCTTGTAACATCGATTTGGCAATAATCGCGGCTGAACTGCTAAAATTAGGCTTTATGCATCTAATAAAGTTTACTGCTGAATATCTCGCCCTTCATAAATACAGCATACCGTTGTATGCAATAAAAAGAAACTAACTTTACATCATGAATGAATTAAAAGAAAAAAAGAAAGCTGATAGAAACAGGACACTCACCGTTTCGTTACAAGAGAGAAATCAGTACTCTCAAAGGCTCCTCAGGATCGAAGGCGAATGCAAACTTGATCTTGGTGCAGTTATTAATAAAACTATTCTTGGGGACTTGTATTCTTCATTAGACAGATTACCTAAAGGATTTGCAGACCTTATTGTCATTGACCCGCCATATAACCTTGACAAAAACTTTCATGGATTCAAATTTAAATCCTCAGACAACGATTCATATTTGGAATATCTTCGATCGTGGTTCCCACGAGTAGTAACCTTATTAAAGGATAATGGTTCGCTTTACTTATGCGGTGATTGGAAGTGTACATCAGCTTTACAGCAAGTAATGGAAGAAAATATGATTGTAATGAACAGAATTACATGGCAAAGGGAGAAAGGCAGAGGTGCATTGTCCAATTGGAAAAATGGCATGGAAGATATTTGGTTCGGAGTAAAAAACAAAAATGACTATTATTTCGATGTCGATTCTGTCAAAATGAAAAGAAAGGTCATAGCACCTTACAAAGTTGATGGAAAGCCCAAAGACTGGGAAGAAACAGAAGATGGAAACTTTCGACTTACTTATCCATCAAACTTTTGGGATGACATAAGCATACCTTATTGGTCTATGCCTGAAAACACTGACCACCCCACCCAAAAACCAGAAAAATTAATTGCTAAATTAATTTTAGCCTCATGTCCGATTAACGGGATAGTTTTTGATCCCTTCTTAGGCTCTGGAACAACTTCTGTTGTAGCCAAAAAGTTACAACGCAAATATGTCGGTATAGAAATGAATGAAGAATATTGTATTTGGGCTGAAAAACGGCTTCAAAATGCTGAATATGATAAATCAATACAAGGCTATATTGATGGAGTATTTTGGGAGCGCAATACTCTTAATATTCAACAAAAAATAGCCAAGAAAAAACAATCGAAAACCAACAATGGAATCAATAGTCTATTCGTTTAAAATTATGAAAACAATTAACCGTTTCATTGCATTAATAAAATCCCAAGATGGGATTGGGAATAAAGCTAAACTAATAAGTCTTGCTGTTGAACAATTTGGCTTAACTAAAGATAGATCTGCATACTATTGCAATTCTTTTGCAGTAAGATTTAGTCAATCAAGCAGCGGCGGATTCTCAAACACCATTTTATCATTATCAAAACTCCAGAAGTATGATAACATACCGTTTCTAGTGTGCCTTGTCACAGAAAATGAGAATAAACTTTTTATTGCAAATACAACATTTCTCACAAAAGTTAGTCATTCTTCCCAGACATTAACTACATATAATATTAAAGGTAGTTTCAACGGTTCAGATATAATTAAAGAATTTGAAGGCATTCCCAATAACAGAGATAATATAGAAAAATTATATGCCATACATGCAGAAATTGGATTTGAGGGAAATTTACTTCGACTTGTAGAGGCTACTAATAGTATAACCCCAACAGGAAAAAGGTTCGAAATAGGTCAAATTGAGAAAGAGAATATTGAGAAATCAATTATGCGAGCAATAGAATTTTGTTCTCTTCCTGAATTTCAAACTTTGAAAACTGAACTAGATAATAAAGTTAACCAATATCAAAATGAAATTCTAATTGCCAGCCACATCGAAAATGTGAACATAAGAGGCAGAATAATTGAATATTTTATCGCAGGAGATGATGAGAATCTAAAGGCACAACTTGTAAGTGATATTACAGAGGAATACAATAAACTACCCGCGTTCAAGACTGAAAACACACTAGGAGATTACGTAAGAGTATTTGATAATCATCATACTGAAACGGATGTAAAGACCAAAATCGTCTTGTTAAACTCCAACCCCAAAGCCTACAATATTGATAAGTTCTTGGAATTTCATAACAGACCCAATACTGTATTCTTGTTTTATTTTATTGGTATTGATGCAGAAAAAATATTTAATAATATTCTTGTCTCTGTTTTTCAAACAGATTTACTTAACAGCACAATACTTCTAAGACATTGGGCAGGCAGAAATTCAAGAGGTGTAACACAATTTGAAGGTTCTACAATTCAAAGATTACTTGAAATTCCTTCAGTACAAATTGATGAAACGACTGCAAGACGATTTGTTCAAAGCCTATATGACTTATAATCCGATTTACTGCACACAACAGCCCTCACTCTTCCCCAACTCATCGGTGATTGTTTAGAACTATAAGTGGTATTGGGATACTAACATGAAGAATTGTGTTTGGGTGGATACACAAAATTTTGTAGTTTTGAGGAAATGAAAGGCGCTTTGGGTGAATATGGGAGTTAGCGGTAACCTTAACCAAACATACTTAAAAAACATAATGATATCAGCCACTCAATTAAAACAGGTTATTGAACAAAGAACCACTGATGAAAGATCATTATTGATTTCTCAATTTTTATTTGAAGCAATCAATGATTGGCCAACTTCAAATTTAACAGAGCCAAATGAATTTATCGAAACATTGAAAAATGAAGTTGGATTAAAGTTAAGATTTAACGATTTAAAATTATTTTCGAAACAATTGAATTTTACCAGTGATTCTTGGAAAATAGAATCATTAGAATCAATATTTAAGATTTTTGAGATTTTTGATAAAGAAAATGAATTGCAAATAGAATTAGAAAAAATTATAGATTTAATTGTAATAACTAAAGAACAAAGCTGCCGCTAACAGCGATAACTGTTCCACAACTCTTCCCCAACCTTTTTAATCAATTATGGTGATATGATATTCCCAAGAAGCATAGTGGAGTTAATACAAGTGCGATTTTATAATACCTTAATTTTTTAACTGTTGATATTTGTGCCAATTATTGTCTTTTTATGTATGATGTATAATTTCTAAAAATGCTTGCTCTATTGCAATACTGTCTTGTTCATGGAACCATCCCATGTGAGCCACACGAATAATATCATTTTCAAGATGTTTTTGCCCGCGAGCCACACGAATATTATGTTCTAATAATTTATTGGCAATTATATGTGCTTGTTGCGGCATAGCCAATGCCGTGAGTGCATTGCATGGTGATTGAGAAAAAAGAGAAATATTGTTTTTCATAAAAAAGTCACGCAATCTTTGAGCTGTTTTTGCATGTCTTTCCCATACATTTTCCAATCCTTCTTGTTCAATCATCTGCAAAGCGGTATATGTGGCACGCACAAGTGTGACGGCGGGTGTCCACGGGGTTGTTCCTTTTATATATGCTTCCCTTGCTTTGCATAAATCAAAATATATACCTTTGGGTGATGATTTTTCTACTATGTCCCATGCTTTTTGGCTGAGTGCAATAAATGCTAAGCCGGGCGGTGACATAAGACCTTTTTGCGATGCAGTAATAAGCACATCAATCCCCCATTCATCCATACGACATTCATGAACTCCGATGGCTGTAATGCCGTCAATACACACCAAAGCATTGCTATTTTGTCGAATAATAGGCAATAATTTTTGAATATCGGTTAGCGTGCCCGATGATGTTTCGCAATGAACAAGCCATATCATATCGAGGTCGGGATTATTGCGCAAAAACACTTCAATTTCTTCGGCATCGGGTGCTTTTCCCCATTCTGTTTTGTATGTACACACGTCCATACCATAGCGTTCCATCAAAGTGCCCCATCGTTCTCCAAAACGACCATTGGCAATCGTTGCTCCTTTTTTGTGCTCACCGCATACATTCATCACTGCTGCCTCTGCCGCACCAGTGCCCGAAGACATTAATGTTATCACGGGCATAGATGTTAAAAATACCTTTTGCAATGATGTAGAAAACTCACGAAATATGGCGGTAAACTCCGCACTGCGATGATATATAATCGGTAATGCCGCCGCATCATAAACGGCAGGCGGTAAAGGTGTCGGTCCGGGTGTATAAAGTCTTTCAGATTGCTGCACAAATATTCTGCATTATTGAACAATACATTTTATTTTTTCTGATGAATAGACGGTTTGTACGTTGATAAAATATATTCCGGCAGGTAATGAACCGGGAACCGTTATTTGTTGCGATGTCGTCTGTGCAGTAAGCCATGGCGTAAGCATTATTGACTCTCCCATCAAATCCGTGACCGTAAAGCGCACCGGCGATGTTCCTTGTTTACTTCTGTATTCAAGCACTATGGAACGACTATCCTGCACGGTTTGCACAGTAGTTTCAATATAACCCACAGGTACGGGTATTGCCACAAGACATCCATACACTATTGTTAATGAACCGGTTACGCGTTCAGTATTTACGGGATGGCGCGAAAAAACTTGATATTGATGAATGCGCAAAGGTGTATTATTTTCCACATTGGTTAATGTATATCCTTCCACAAAAAATAAAGTATCCTGAGCGTGTACATCACTGTCTTTATTGTGCAAAGTAAGGCGAATAGTATCTTTATTGATGGTGTATGGAATATTTATTTTTTCTGTGCCTTCATAGCGAAAAACATTTCTTACATTGAGCGAACGATGATTAATAAGCAATATAATATTCACGGAATCAATTTCGGCTTCGGCAATGGCACCTTGTTGCCACAATGGTAATTGGACTGTGGTTGCATAATTTTCCGTGTGTTTGCGCATGGAAACCGTATGGTTATATTGCACATTCGGGATGGTATAAGTCATTGGAATAATTGCACTATCCTTACATTCTGATTGCACTTTTATGTTCATTTCAGCATTATATGTTCCAACAACCGTAGCATACCATGCAATACGTATAGTTTCGGAAGCACCCGCAGCTAAAATATAGGGCGGTGGGCGCATTCCTATAATTGTACAATTATTGCCCATTAATGTTATATCCGTAATTTCTCTGTCAATAACCGATGAATTAGTAATAATAACCGAATCAAAGACTTGTCTGTCGAGTGCTCCTCTTGGCGTGATGAGCGGCGACGGTCTTACAGTAAATTCCGGTTGAATTATTTCGCCATTTATGGAAAATGTGCCTTGTGTGGGACATACAAATGTTTTATACATAATTATTTCATCCCAAGAACCGAGAGCGGCTTGATTTGGCATTAATACTATTTCCGCATTAGCAATAGATTGTGGAGGCACAATAACCGTATCATTTTGCAATGATACGCCTTTTACCGGTTTAGAACGCTGAAATATGACAGTATCTTGCAATAAACCGCTATTAGCAAATGGGATAATAAATGATTTTTCCGCAGCACATATTTCATGTCTGCCCATTGGTATTTCTTGTATTGCCGTGGATGTTTGTGCCTTGAAAAATGACGATGTTAAAGCCACAGTTTGCGCCGTAGATGAGCGCAAAGAACGTAATCTGATTTCACCACTGTGATTTTGTTCATTTGTGGGAAAATATTGCACTTTAATAAATAATTTCTGATCTCCGGCTAATATATATGGTAATGTCGGCGGATCAATCAAAGAAAAATCCGGCGCGCCTTTTATTAAAGCCAATTCCGTAATTGTATCAGCCACAGCACTTTCATTGGAAATAGTAAATGTGGAATGAGCAATAGAAGGTGTGCATCGCTGCGGAGTAAATAATATTTCATTTGTCGAAAGTCCTATACCCGTCAAAATTGATTGTAATACAATAGGAACACATCGTGCGCCGACACATTCTTTTGTTGCCACAAAACACACTTCACCACGATATGTCATTTCTGTTGTTGGATTTACTTCAACAGTTGCCACATAATCTTGCCCGGGTGCAAGTAATAATGGCTTAGGAATATTCACCAAATTCCAGTCAGGATGATTAGGGTTCAGCGTGGCATCGGTAATTTCCGCCACAGCCGTGCCGGCATTACGAATTGTTACGGTGCGTTTCGTGATTTTTCCCACCATCACAGTACCTTTTATGGTATCGGGTTGTGCTTGCAACACCACATTTTTGCCTATACATGACACAGGAATACGTATAAAATCGCCACAGGGTTGGAAACGAATTTCTACCGTATCCACATTAAGTCCAATATTTTCAGGTTTAAAAATAACTGTTATTTTAGCAGAATCGGCATTAGCTAATTGTTGCGGGGCGGGAAAACCCTCACGCCACAGCACTCGCACTTTACCAAGTTTGGTCCCAATATATGTCATTGTTGCTTGAGTTGTGCCTAAATTACGGACGGTAAAAGTTCCTGTTTTTTCTTCGCCTATACAAATTTCAGGTCCTGTAACAGCAGGAATATTCGTAGAAATAAGCGGTCCTGCAAAATGCGCATCCACTTCTACAGAAAATGCTGTTTTATTACCCCGTTTTGTTGTCGAGTCATTACAGTTTATTTGCAAAATGGCTTTGCTTATTTTTGTTGCCGATGTCACGGCATAGCGAATTTTCAGCCATCCCTTATGTTTGGGCTGAATAATAGTTGTTCTGTCACCCTGTTTATTCCAACCGAGAATAGAAAAATTCTGCGGATCGGTCGTGGACATAGTCACACCATAAATTGTTAATGGTGCATTCCCTGTATTTTCAATAGGAATAGAATCGGTGAGCATAGGACTACATTGGGCTTTCATGGCAAATTTATCGGGGTGCACCACAATCGGCGAAATGCCATAAGCGCGTGCATTAACGATAAATTCACAAGAATTTACGGTGAGCACATAGCGTGCAGCAATCCAACCGGTATCCACAGGGTTTACACCAACAAACAGGCGCTCAGTTGTTGATGGCTGAATAATCAATGGCAAGGGAGTAATAAAAGAAAATTCCGGCGTACCCAATGTTTTTTGTGCTTTTTTTACTTGAACACTTTGCAATAAACCATTAGTGACAGCAATAGATTTTTGCGATATTTTACCGCATGGTGCTTTATCAAAAACAATAATTGAATCGAGAGACTGCGCTGTAATACTTTCTGCTTTACCGGTGAGCGGAATAGAAAATACTGTTGGTGGCGAGCCGACGGAAATCGTCATTATTGCTTCACGCAAGCCAATATCTTTGGGAATAAATTTGACAATGAGGCGCACACTGTCGCAACCATTAATAGTAAATGGCGGTATTGGTTGATGAATACTGAAATCAGCCGCATGGGTACCTGCTATAGTGACGGTTGCCAATTCCGGATGAAAAGATTGAAGTTTCACAAATACAGTATCATAACTCACCGATGGGAAACAACGGTCGCCGAAATGTAAAGCCGTTTTGGATGTAGAACGATAAGGGCTACGCAAACGATAGATAGCGCCGTCGGCGGCAATCCAGCCGGTGGTATCATCACTAAACCACACATCATCGCAACTTGCTTTTATGCCACAATTGCGCAAAGCCCAGCTTTGGCCGCCATCGGAAGTATAATAAGCCCGTGAACCAACACCCACAGCCCAACCGCGCTGCGCATCCAATAAAAATGTGCCGAACATTGCCCCGCCACTGCTGAAATTATTCCATGTTGTGCCATCATCGGTGCTGAAACGCATCCCTCCTGCATTGCCTGCGCCCGAACATTCCGTGCCCGCGGTCGGGATTAAGTATGAATTGTTTACCTTCGTAAATTCCTCATGCCATATAGCAGTACCTGTCGGCGATTTTACTGACCATGTCACGCCACCATTGCTTGTTTGCCAAAGATAACCGCTGCTCATTGCCCATCCCGCCCCTGTGGCAGAAGTGAGAAACACATCACTCATTCCGGAACGGTCAACTCTCGTGGTATCGCGAAAAGCATTCCATGTTGCTCCGCCATTGGTTGTCCTGTAAAAACTTCTGATATTATCAACACCGCATCCACCGCCTATCACCATACCCGTATCGGCTGTCGGGAAATATGTTCCCCATAATGAATTGCCCGCACTTGCAGGAGTAATGCTCGACCATGTTGCTCCGCCATCGGTGCTCTTAAAAATACCGGCATTGCCGGAAGTGTAACCAATAGAAGTATTTACAAAATGAATGCTTTCAAGGTGATCATTATTGGATGGTGAATATGGCACTGTTGTTCCTTGCCATGTTGCCCCACCGTCTGTGGTTCGTATCACATGACCTTTTGCACCACATACCCAGCCGAATTGCGGATTCGACGGCAAAAAGTACACATCTAACCATAAAGTGGCATGATAAGGCGGTTGTAACGGAACGGCTTCCCAACGCTGCCCCATAAGCATAGTGCATGATCCTATTATTGCAAAAACAACAAAATAGACAAGTGGTCGAATATGTTTCATAAGCTCAAACCCTACTTTATATGGTTATATCAAGTGCTATTTACTGAAAAGAATTGGCATTTCCAATACTTCCACAAAAAAAAATTGATATGTACGCAATGATGAGTACAAGTAATGAGTGCTTTTTGGTCAAAAATGTATCAGTGTGAGCATTGATTTTTTTACCAAAGTTGAGCATATTACGATTTCAAGTTTATGAACATTCCCCGCTATCAGAATAGTTGTTCATTCTAAAAAGAGGCTGGTGTGACTATGGCTTCTACCTTAGCTTATCACTCAAGCTCAAAAAGAAATCCGTACTATTTTTATCCTCAAAACGGCTATATTTACAAGCCGTCCCATTATATGAATCCAATAGTAAAAAACATCGTGTTGTTTCTATAAAAAAGCAGAATAAATGACTAATATTGAAAGAAATTCCACAATCCGACAATTCATGTCATAATAGTATGCCCATTATTTGAAAAAGTTTTGCTAAGTTGCAAATAGTATAGCGCGAAGCCACGGTTCAATGATGGAGTATGATATACACTGATTGGATATTGGATGTTATAGTGGATAGAAGAATAGTAAAGAGCCGCGCCTACCGTGTACTGATTCCATGTTTCTATTGTTACAAGGAAAGATTTCCAAGATTCATAAGAATAGTACAAAAAACAATCTTTCATATATGCAAAACCAAGTTCTTCAACACTAATCCAAAGGAATAAAACTATGAAAAACATTAGTGCAATCCTCATTGTGTTCATCAGTATTCTTGCTCTGAACGCTTGTAATAATACTCCCGCATCCGTGATGGAAGACACATGGGTTGAAATCAAAGACACGACACATTTGCCGGACATAGATACTTTATATGGATATTGGGAAGAATTTAGAGGTATTATTGTCCGTAACAGTGAAGAATATAATACCATACCGAAACGAATTATAGATACGACATATAGTAAAAATGTTTTCACGGGAACTTTACCCGAAGCACCGGACTTTGCATCATATAGTTACCTTGCTTATACTTTTTTTGAAGTTGATATAATTAAATTCCCTCAATATAATCGTGTACCGCAGGTAAAATTGAGAAGGGTTTTAAGAAATGATAGTCAGAAAAAAATTCGCTATGAATTAGATGTTATGCAAGATCCTAATTTCGCAACCCCTTTTGTTTTACAAATGGTGCATCGGCAAAACTGGATTCGTATTCCAAAAGTACCGATTGATTATTCTTTTGAAATTGATCTTATATTCATCCCATTCGACTAATAGTATGAAAAAGAAAGTTGATAAGATAAATACAAAGTAAATGTTCACCTATACTTTCTCCATTTGCATGAAATTACTCTTTAGCATATTCTTTTTTTGTATTATGACATTGCCATGTTTTGCGCAGGATTCGCTGAAAGCAGCATCAACTCTTTCATTCAAACCATTAGCAGGTCTGGGGCTGCTTAATGGTGCAAGAGCAGGATTGCAAGTTCAATACAATGATATTATTGCAATTGAAGGTGGGGCGGGGATATTTATTCTTTCATTTCATGCACTTTTTGCTCATGATTTTAAGAATGTGTATTGGCAACCTTCACATGGAATAATTGTGACACCATTAAATGATAAAAGACTTTCATTTTATCAATATACTACATATTATAAATTTAGCATTTTTAGCACGATAGAAAAATTTAGACCATTTATTCAGGTTGGAGTGGGGTGGTTAATGTCCATAGGAAAAAGCTCAAATCTTCGTATTTCTAGTGGAGTCGGTGGTAATGATTTATTGCCTATCTCACCAATTCTATCATTAGATTTTACAGTAATCTTCGACGGTGTTAATATTCGTTTGTAATAATGTAGAAAAGCATAAACTAAGTATGAACTCATAAAAAAAATTCTAATAATAACAAGATAAAACAAAATGAATATTCAACAATACTCTCAATTTGCATGAAAGTACTCTTTAGCATATTCTTTTTTTGTGTAATGACATTGTCATCTCTTGCACAGGATTCGCTGAAAACAGCATCAACTCTTTCCTTCAAACCATTAGTAGGTCTGGGTCTGCTTAATGGTGCAAGAGCAGGATTGCAAGTTCAATACAATGATTTTATTGCAATTGAAGGTGGTGTGGGGATATTGAATAGGAGTATGTTTTCATACGGGGTTATCTTATCACCATTTGATGAAAACCGTCTTTCTTTTTTTTATTATAAGGGACATCATTATTATCAATTTTTTGACACTTTTGATGATAGCTATCAACAAATTGGAATGGGGTGGTTAATATCAGTTGGTGATACAGAAAAATTACGTGTATCTTTAGGTTCACAAACCGTTGATATAGAGAAAATTCTGTTCTTAGGTAAATTGTTATTAACATTAGATTTTACTGTAACATTCGACGGTGTTAAACTTCATTTGTAATAATGTAGAAAAGCATAAACTAAGTATGAACTCATAAAAAAAATTCTAATAATAACAAGATAATACAAAATGAATATTCAACAATACTCTCTATTTGCATGAAAGTACTCTTTAACATATTCTTTTTTTGTGTAATGGCATTGCCATGCTTTGCACAGGATTCGCTGAAAACAGCATCAACTCTTTCCTTCAAACCCTTACTTGGTTTGGGATTAATAAATGGAGCAAGAGGAGGATTACAAATTCAATATAACGATTTTATTGCCATTGAAAGTGGGTTAGGAATAATTGGTAAAAGTACTCTATCATACGGAGTTATAATAACACCATTTGGTGAAAAAAGTCTATCATTTCATCTTTATGATACTTATTATTACAATGGTATGCTACAAACTTTGGCGAATGGGTTTTCCCAATTTGGCATTGGATGGACATTTACCCTTGGTTACATAAAGAAATTACGTATATCCATAGGGCTAGGAAATTTTACAATTCCTCAAGAATGGCATCCTGGTCAACTAATGCTAGCATTAGATTTTACTGTAATCTTCGACGGTGTTAATATTCGTTTGTAATAATGTAGAAAAGCATAAACTAAGTATGAATTCATAAAAAAATTCTAATAATAACAAGATAAATACAAAATAAATGTTCACCTATACTCTCTCCATTTGCATGAAAGTACTCTTTAGCATATTCTTTTTTTGTATTATGACATTGCCATGCTTTGCACAGGATTCAACGAAAGTTCGCTCTCTTGATACATTTGCAGTGAAGCCATTACTTGGCTTGGGATTAATAAATGGTGCAAGAGTAGGTGTGCAAGTACAATATGGCGATATTGCTGCTCTTGAAGTGGGTGGAGGAATTGATTTTCTTCCTGTCGCAACTATATTTTTCAGAGGTTACTCGGGGTTTCAGTATTTGACACTTTCGCAAGCATTGATTCTTACTCCCTTTCCGGAAAAAAGACTTTCGCTGATTCTGTATCATGCTTATTTATCAGATAGAGATATTCCGAATATTCAACGTTTTTGGCAATACATGATTGGATGGTCAATACCTTTAGGTGAATTTACTCATTCTCGACTTTCTTTAGGCACGGCATTTACTACTGATTTAGGATCAGATTTCTATGGTTTATCAGTGCGTGATGGCATAATAAATTTCGACTTTGTTATGACATTTGATCATGCAAAAATTCGATTGTAAAAGAGATACTTTTTAATACCTACTGTTATTACTTTTATCAGATATATATTTCTCATTTTTATCATACTACATTTCTATCATACACATAGTTCTGCCCATCAACAATGGGTACATCAATATATTGTTCAAGAAGCATATCGTTTTTTGCAAAACATGTCGGATCAATCCCTGCTTTAAAAAACTATGCAGGTCTTGATGGTAATCCCTTTTTTGGTGCAGGTCAGATATATTATATGGCGATTTGAGAACAATGCAAGACTATACACCTGTTTTTTCAGACAGTACTACTCAATAGATGAAAAGCAATATCCTTGCTCTGAATTGCGTGTATCCAACAACTCAGCACTACGCCAAAACCTCTTCCAACAAGTTTTGGTAAGGTTAGGTCATAATTTCTTCGTATTTTCGCAATAACGTTAGAGGTGCCGGACACAATAGTGTCGGCTGAGATTATACTCTTGGAACCTGATCCGGTTAAGACCAGCGTAGGGAAACGGATGAAACGCTTAGCGTTATCATAGCTCCAACCTACCTCTGCGGAACATCATTTTTGTTCCATTTTTTTTATACATTTTTCATGAAAACATTTCGACTCAGTGCATCTGCATTTTTGCTGCTCACTGCATTGCCATTTGTGGCATTATCACAAAAAAAGACTGTTACCGACAGCACCCCCCCAACAAAATCTTATAATGTACCAACAGTGACCGTCACAGCCACCCGAGCTACGGAAAGGCAATCGCCCGTACCTTTTACGGAAATCAGCCGTGCGGAATTGCAGGAAAAACATACGGCTTTTGATATAGCCACTTTATTGGCTTCCACGCCATCAGTCTATTTTTATTCCGATAATGGCAATAATATCGGTTATACCAATATTCGTGTGCGCGGCTTTGACCAAAGACGCGTGGCGGTGATGATAAATGGTGTACCGCAAAATGACCCTTCCGACCATAATGTCTATTGGATAAATTTTCCCGATATTGCATCCAATTTACAATCCGTGCAAGTGCAACGTGGTGCAGGACTTATGAATTATGGCTCTGCTGCCATCGGCGGCAGTATAAATATGATAACTGCTAATTATTCCGATAAACGTTTTGTTACTATTTCCCAAGGATATGGTTTTCAAGAATTTGGTGTCAATGGAACAAAATATGTTCCCACAGTCAGCAAATATTCTTTTGAAGCGGCTTCCGGGTTGATAGATAAATATGCATTTTATGGTCGTGTTTCTCGCATTAACTCGGCGGGATATCGCGATAAATCATGGGCTGAATTAGAGAGCTTTTTTTTGAGTGCAGCCCGCTTTGATGATTCGCATACATTACAAGTAAATGTGTTTGGCGGTCCAATCGCCGACGGATTGGCATATATCGGATTACCCAAATCATTTATCGGCGACCTCGGTTTACGTCGTACCAATTTTAATTATTGGGAATATGACAGTGACTCACTTGCAGTCGGAAAACAAATAGTCGGTTTTGGTTCGCCCACACGCCAACAAGAAATAGAGAATTTTTCTCAACCACATTATGAAATTCTCTCCGATTGGACGCTGTCGGAAAATGTTTCCTTAAAAACAACAGCTTTTTACTATACCGGTGATGGTTTTTTTGATTTTGATGCTTCATGGGCGGATAAAGATATGTTATTATTGACACCCGAATATGGTTTTCCCGATAATAGTGCTGTTTCAGGTACAATTTTTAAAGCATTCGTTGGCAATAGACATGGCGGCATTGTGCCTCGTTTACTTTGGAAACATAATCAAGGCGAATTATCTGTCGGTGCGGAATTACGCATACATCGTTCCGAACATTGGGGAAAAATCAATTTTGCAGAAGGTTTACCTGCAAATTACAATCCCGAGTTTCGTGTCTATGAATATAATGGTGAACGTGAGATATTTTCATTATTCGCACGTGAACAATATTATCTGCAACCCAATATTATGCTCAATATTGAAGGACAAATAGTTCATCATCGTTATACTATTGCCAATGAAAAAAAAGGCGGGCAATTTGTTGAATACTCAACAGATAATGGCATAGTAGGAAAAAATGGCGGTGATATTTTTACCGTCAATTATCTGTTTTTTAATCCTCGTTTAGGTGTTCATTGGAATATTGATGAGCAATGGAGCGGCTTTTTTTCTTTGGCACTCACATCACGCGAACCTCGCATGAATAATTTATATAATGCAAGTGAGCGTTGGTCAAGCGGCGCAATTCCTTTATTCCAGCAAAATAATAATGGTAATTTTGACTTTTCTCGTCCATTGGTAAAACCTGAACGTATGTTGGACATAGAAATAGGCGGCTCATTTACCGATGGTATTATCAAAGCTAATATGACGGGCTATTGGATGGAATTTAGCAATGAATTAGTCAGAAGCGGTCAATTAGATATTTTCGGCGCTCCTCGAGACGGCAATGCACCCCGCACACGTCATGTGGGTCTGGAGGCAGATATAGCGGCTGTTGTTTTCACTACCGATAATAGCGCACTTACCATCGGAGGCAATGCCAATATCAGTACTAATACCATTATTGATATGACCTATTTTACGAATATTAATGACAGTACAACACGTGGCATCTCATTAAATGGTAATTCGATTGCCGGATTTCCGGATTTTCTGTCGGGTATGTTTGTTCAATATCGTTTAGGCAATCTTTCATGGGCAGTGACCATGCGCCATGTTCGTGGTATCAGAACAGATAATTTTGGCGATCAAATAGCGGAAATTCGTGCCATAAATCCGTCAGCAATACCGTATCTCGATAATCGTTTGGATGCTTACACGGTATTCAATACAGATATTGCTTATGAATTACCTCAGTTTTTATCATTTGAATCATTGCGTTTGCGTTTACAAGTCAATAATATTGCTAATGCACTCTATGCCGCAGGCGGTGAAGGCGGTCAATTTTTTCCGGCGGCGGAACGTAATATGTATTTTGGCATAGATGTAAATTTGTAACAAATACTCACACATCACATCCACTGATTTCTTCCCTGTTCTTCTCTGAGAACAGGGATTTTTTTTCGCACAATTCGGCTTTCACCCACTCACAATTCTTACTTTGTTTATGCTATTATTCATATAATCCGTAAATTACAGTTACTATTATTAACTTTTTTGGCATAATGATGCGACTAAGTGCAATCATTCTAAGCTTTTTCCTCATAGCTGTAAGTGTAGTTCAGGCACAATGGTCACAGTGCATAGGACCTTTTGGCGGGCGTGTGACAAGCATCACTTCAACGCAAAATGCTCTTTTCGTAGGCACAAATGGCGGCGGTGTCTATAAAAGCACTAATAATGGCTCATCGTGGCAATCCGTAAATTCAGGACTCACAAAACATTATATACAATCATTGGCAATTGTTAATTCCGCAGTATGCGCAGGCACATTGCATACCGGATTTTTCCGCACCACAAATGAAGGAAATTCATGGACATCGCCCAATAATGCAGGTTTGCAAAATGGGGGCATTATCTCATTATTGTCTTCATCAAATACGCTCTTTGCCGGAACAAACGGCTATGGCGTATTTCGCAGCGGCAATGGTGGCACAACATGGACTTCTGCCGGATTAAGCGGCAAACGTATTAATACTTTATTTGTCAATGCCAATATTCTCTATGCCGGAACCGATGATGGTTTATTTTTCAGCAATAATAATGGAAATTCATGGACGGCTTTCACTGCTGCTCCCGGAAAAACTTATATTCAATGTTATGCGCGGCATGGAACAACATTATTTCTCGGCACATTAACGGGTGCATTCAGCAGCACAGATAATGGCAAAACGTGGGATACCGTAAACATTGATAATATGTCTGTCAGTTCTATCGTAAGTACGGAATCAAGCGTTATTATCAGCACCTTAGGAAAAGGTATATTGAAAAGCACTGATAATGGTATCACATGGAATCCTGTGTCATTTGCACAGCCTTTTGTGAATGTACTGTATGTCTATGGGTCATGGATTTTTGCGGGGACATCGTATGCGGGAATGTATCGTAGCAATGATGATGGTACAACATGGGCAGCGATGAATGAAGGTTTTGCGGCGCATACAGTAACGGCATTGAGTATTTCTGCCACACAATCATATTTTGCCGGTGTTCTTGGCGACGGTATATATCGCAGTAAAGATAAAGGTAATTCATGGCAGCCGGTGGGACTTGAACAACAATCCATCAATTCTATTATTATGCGAGATACAGCCATCTATGTGGGAACAGATAATGGCATTTATCGCAGTCTGGATGATGGCAATACTTGGACTACACACAATAATGGCTTGCTTTCCCGTAAGGTATATGCTTTTGCCCTCAGCGATAGTATTATTTATGCCGGAACACGTGTAGGTCTTTATCGAAGCACTAATAATGGCGAAACATGGACCGAAGCCGGATTAACCAATGAATATATTATTGCCCTGGATATAATTGGCACCACACTCTATGCCGGCACATGGGGCAATGGTATGTTTCGCAGCTCCGACAATGCCCGAAATTGGTATCCATTTTCTCTAGAAAATCAAGATGTGCGCTGTTTTGCCGTGCGAAGCGGAAAATTATTTGCGGGGACAACAAGTGATGGGGTCTATCGGCTCAGCGATAATCAATCCGCTATGCTGCAATCAGGTTTATCTTCTGAATATATACGTTCAATAGCAGTGGCATCAGGGCGGATTTTTGCAGGCACTTTGACAGGGGTGGCATATAGTAATAATGATGGCGAAACATGGAAAAATGTAGGATTTACCGAAAAAGCTGTTTTTTCCTTTCTTGCTGTGGATAATACTTTATTCGTCGGTGCAGAAGGGTCGTCCATTTGGAAAACGGATATCGGTATTCTTACCTCCACGAATGAACAAAATTTTTCTTCGGACAATATTTACACTTTCCCTCAGCCGGCGCAAGATATACTTCATATTTCTGCACAAAATATTCCCCATAATTCTCAAGGTTCAATTTTGACATTAGATGGCAGATTATTGCACACATTTTCATTAACAGAATCCGCGACATTCCCCATTCAGCATATACCGACAGGAATATATATCATTACCATAGGAAATAATACACAGCCATTATATCGTGGATTAATCTCTATTGCACGATAAAATCAACAGAGTTACAGTACATACTGACGAGGAATATACGCATTGTTTTTAACATTATTGAGAGGAGCACACACAATGATATCATGGAAAATCACAGCAATATTTTTAGGATTATTTTCAATAGGAGGAATACAAGAAACAATAAGGATAATGACATCTCAAAATCCACACAAATTACCTTTGGCTCTTTTTGCCCTGGTCTTCACTGCACTACTTATATTTGGTGCAAGATATTGCTGGAAAAAATCTCAAAAATAATACACATAGTCTTGGCGCATTATGCCCGATTTCCCTGTCACTCTCCTATATGTTTTAGTGCTTCTCTGCGTGTGAGGGGACTCACAGAATGTGATAGGACAAAATCACGCACAAGTTCCGGTTCTCTATAGGCATATTCGCGCAAAGCCCATCCCATCCCTTTGCGTATAAAAAATTCTTTTGATTCAGATAAACGCTCACACAGTGAAAATAATAATTCTTTATCCGTTTGATCTTTATATTTACGTTGAAAAATAAGGGCTGTTCTTTGCAACCACATATTTTCTGACTTCATGAGATGTTCGGCATATTTGCGGATACGGTCTTGCGATTGCTTTCTCAGATATTCTCCGATTATTCCGGAAGAAATGGCATCGGTCGTGTCCCACCATGAAGTCATAAGTATCATTTCTTCGCTTAATCCGAGTATATCATCATCCCATTGTTTTTTGAGTTTGACGCTAATATCAATAGCGCAATAGTGCATTTCTCTTGCGGGTAATTGCCAAAGCTGTCGCACCACCAATGGTAATACTTCATAGTCGGGCAAACCTTCGTTCTTGATAAAGTCCTTTAAGAGTGCTGAACGCACAGGCGATGCTATTCCCATAAAATCGCATACATCTTTCATGTACTTTTTCATGGCGGGAGCATAGTCAGGATTCGCTGCCTCGCTCATCGCAGCATAGAGATTACGAACATAGGGTAATTGTTTTTTCATGGATAGATATAATGAATCCTAAAAATTGACATAAAGCATTCAAAAAAGATGATTGAAATGTCTTGCTATTTTTTTTCTTACAATATAGTCTTGATTTATTGAGTATAATTTTAGTAATTTATATGTTTACGGTAAAAAGCCCAGTCTGCCTAAAGCATGCATAATGCCTCGTAACAAATAATTTTCATGAAATCGCAGATGATATTTACGCGATTTATCTTCTATTGGCATAATCATTTTCTTTTGTATTAGGTTACGTATTTGTCGAGAAATTTCTGAATCCGATTTTCCTTCAAACAGATGTTTTATATCGGCAGCTTGAATTATTTTTTTTTCTACAACTACGCGCAAGATAGATAATTCTTTGCTTGTAATATATTTTCTGTCATACGAATACACAAGCATAGGGAGCAACACCTCATTTTTTAAGAATGTATAATCCGCTAAACTATCAATCTTCCGTATTTCTTCTCTCAATCCCTTTAATACATATTCACACCAAACGAGTATTCCAACTCTCTCACCCGTATCTGCTTGAGCAAGATTCTCATAATAATGATTACGATTATGACAGAATACAGCAGTTGGATTAATAAGTCTTTGATTGTTAGTAATGAATCCGGCTTTTATTAACATTGCATAGGTCAGCAATCTCACTGTTCGTCCATTACCATTGGAAAATGGGTGAATCCACACAAAACGGTGATGTGTAATAGCAATTTTTAACAAGTCATATTTTGAGCTATGATTTTCATTAATAAAACGGATGAGTTCATTCATCAACTGTTCTACCTGCATAAAATCCGGCGGTGTGTGTGCTGATTGATGTATGCGTATATTGCTCTTGCGATATTTACCCGGAGTTCTATCACCTTCGCCATAAGGCGGAAACTCAAGACGACTCACAACATTCATGTGTAATTGGCTGATAAATGCTCTATCAATAGGATTATGTTGCACTGCCTCTTCAATAAAATCCATTGTTTCTTCCATATTCATAATCTCTCGTATTGGCTGTGGGTAATCCTCCCTCTGATTTTCAATTTTAGTTTCAATGTACTCTGCAACTGTAGTATTATTACCTTCAATACGGGCTGACCCTATACTTTCAAGCAAGTGAAAGATTTCTTTCAACTGAAAGAAAATCCACGGAGGTGTAGTTCCTCTCGTCTCATTTCGACGCAGATAGTCAAGCTCAATTATCAAGTCCGTTAAGGAGGAACTAAAGTCAGGCTCCACTAGCGACAAAGGTTGGATAACATCCCTCATATCTTCCATAATATTTATCCCTCATTGCTGACAAATCACTATCCCACGCTCTATAGAATGACATGATACAACATTTGACAATCATCTCATTCTACATTTAACATCGAGAATACCTATTATTTTTCTTTTCAATAACTTACAAAGTTAGTAAATTTCTCAACATTTAACAATTGCTCTTCACAACATTTAACATTGTGTTGATCTCAACGCTATATCACTTATGAGCAAAACCACAATGTATTGGACTTTATATGCTGCTGTACTCGTATTTTCGCACAACTAAAACAGATAGACCAACAGTAAACGTTTTGTTCAGAATGCACTTTTTGTTCCGATACCGATATGGTATTGCCACCCTTTTGATGATGACTCTACTCATCAATTCAACGGGGTATGCCATTGCACACTCTATGGTAAAACGCTGGAGTAAAGCATCGGTACGTGCCTATCTGTTGTGTCATAAGCCCGATACATTCTTTGAATTCACACTCGATAACCATAGCGTGGTGGGTTATGACAATGCGGAATATCTTGAAGAAGAACAAGAAATTCGCATCGGCGAAGAGATGTATGATATTTTTTCATCTCGTTTAGAACAAAATGGTACCTATACAGTTCGGTGTGTCCATGACCGTCAAGAGAAAATGCTTCGATCGGTATGTTATGCCGTATTTCAATCGCATGATAGTAAGTTGCCTATAAAAAATCAACACAGGGCATTGGTCCATCACATTATCAAAGACAGTCAACCGCCCGATAAAGATGATTACAAACATATTCTTGACGATTGTGTTACTCACTATGTAGGGTATCCCCTTACAGCATATTCTGTCACCCTCCCTATTTATTCCCCACCACCGGAAGCATAAACCCACTCTTTACGGCTTTAACTTTCGTCTGCACGGACTGTTATGATGGGTATTTCACGGCATCTGAACAGTACCGTTTTTCTCTCTATGTACCTTCCCATCCACACAATGGGCAAGGCTTATCTTTTTATTTTTATTATAATTATTACCAATGAAAAAAATAGTTTCTTCATTAATAGCACTTTGTTGTCTGACATCGGTCAGCGCACAAACAAAAAAAACATCCGCAAAAGACAGCACAACAATACGAGAAATATCAACCCAAGAAGTGGTTGTCACGGCAACACGCCAAAAAGAAATAAATTTAGAAGTTCCCTTGGCTATTACAGTTGTTCCACAAAAGATATTGGAAAATGCACGCGGCTATGGTTTGGACGAAGTTTTATCTCTCGTGCCGGGTGCTTTGGTGCAATCACGTTCGGGCAATCAAGATGTGCGTGTGACTATACGCGGCTTTGGTGCTCGTGGTGCCGGCGAACGTTCCAATGCAGGCACATCGCGTGGTCTGCGTTTTTATCAGGACGGCATTCCCGATACCGAGCCGGATGGTCGCACAGCTTTCGATTTAATTGATTTAAGCGGTGCCTCAAGCATTGAAGTTATTCGCTCCAATGCCTCAGCATTATGGGGCAATGCTGCCGGTGGTATTGTCTCAATCAGCACTATTCCTACAACACGCACACCGTTTATCTCACTGACTAATCAAAACGGCAGTTTCGGCTTTATGAAGCAGTCATTGCGGATGGGTACCAATACCGATGCGGGATTATTATATCTTTCCACCAATAATACCTCATTCGAAGGATGGCGCGAAAATAGCCGCAGTTCCTTATTTCAATTCAATGCCGGTCTGGTTTCATCCCTCGGACAAAATACCAAATTGAATGTTTTTCTCGTGGGTGCAAGTAATAATTTCAAAATTCCCGGACCATTAACTCCTTCGCAATATGATTCCGCAGCATGGCAGGCACAAAATGACACAAGGGTATATCGTCCGACATACGTACAACGCAATGAACGCCGATTTAATCGTTTAGGACGTATCGGTACAACTCTTGAGCATAATTTTTCGGAAAATATTACGCTCAATACCATGACATTTATCCAAACTAAATATCTGGAGCGTTCTGAACGAAATACCTTCAGAGAATTTAATCGCTATCATGTGGGCGGCAATGCCATTCTTGGTATTAAAACTACAATTTCTGATGATATGTGGTTACGTACCTTGGTGGGGTTTGATGAACAATATCAAGATGGCGGCATTGCATTTTTTGAATTATCACCCCAAGCCGATAAAGGGAAATATCCACGCAGTATTAAGTCCGAAGGTGCTAATAATTTCGGTATGTTTCTCCAAGAAGAATTATCGCTTATGGACAACAAAGTATCTGTTTCTGCGGGTTTGCGTTATGATAATATCACATATTTTAACAGCAGCAATGATTATAGTTTTCGCGGCGACAGCGTCGGCAGTAATTCTCGGAATGTGGCAATTATTGACGGTAGTAAAAGTTTTACACAAGTGACTCCTAAATTTGGCATTACATGGCGTATTGAACCTACATTAAGCGTGTATGCGAATGTGGGTGGAGGCGTGGAAGTACCCGCAGGTAATGAAACTGACCCTGCTGCTGTTTCGGGAGTCACTGTCCCTGCTGCGGTAAACCCTTTAGTAGAGCCAATTCGATCCATAACCACAGAAATAGGTGTAAAAAATATAATTATCTCGGAAAACCCGCACAATTTTGTCAAAGAATTGACCTATGATATTGCAGGATACATGATTAATGTTACCAATGATTTAATCCCTTATGGCTCAGGCGGTTACTATGTATCGGCTGGTGAGTCACGTCGCACAGGTGTAGAGCTTGGTGTGCAGACTCAGTTTATCGGCGGTTTTGCCTTCTATGGTTCAGCAACGATGTCAAACAATACATATCAAGAATATACATTAGACAGCATCTATTCGGGCAAAGCAACGGTGTCTTACAATGGTAATCAGATGGCAGGTATGCCATCACTATTTGCCACAGCACGTTTGCGCTGGACTCCCGACTTTTTACCGCAAGCATTCCTCGAAACCGAAATGCGCCATGTAGGAGAATACTTTGCCGATGATGCCAACACACAACAAGCTGCCGCATATACGGTATTCGACATATCAGCAGGAATCAATCAACATATGTTCGATAAATTATTTGTGCGAGCTAATGCACGGCTTGCCAATGCCTTTGATCAAAAATATATTGCGTCTGTATGGATTAACCCCGATAAAGCGCGGAGTTTACCCGAATACGCATTCATCGAACCGGGTTTACCGCAAGCATGGAATATATCCATAGGTTTGGACTGGAAATTCTGATATAATTCTTTTGCGTGTAGCAGTTTGGTTATTGCCGAAGTCAACGTATTTGAAAAACAAAAGTATCACAATGGAACAGAACTTAAATAGAATTACAGAAACCGAATTAACCAAGTCTGCCGTTGGTTTTGGGAATACCTTATTACCTGAGATTGCCGATTTCGGAGCAGAGTTTTCCGATTGTCGAAAATACCGCTATGCTCTTTGGAGGATATGGGATAGAACAAAGCCTTTGGTAATGTTTATTGGTCTTAATCCGTCAACCGCAAATGAGCAGGAGAATGACCCTACAATTAAAAGTGTGGGCAGGATTGCAAAGAGCAATGGTTACGGTGGTTTCTATATGATGAACTGCTTTCCCTATGTTTCAACAGACCCTAATCACCTAAGGGATTTTGGCAATACTGATTTAAATGACCACTGGCTATACAAGGTTGCTGCAATGTGTCAAGACATAGTGTTTGCGTGGGGTTCATTTTCGGTTGTGTCTGAATTGGGAAGAGATGCTGAATTGATTGAAATGTTTCCGAACGCAAAGGCTTTATTCGTCAACAAAAACGGTTCGCCTAAACACCCACTATACTGCAAGTCAGATACTATTTTCCTTGAATTTCGGTCTGGTAGCAATGCCAGGTAGCTGTCACTCTTTCACTCACGGGCTGCTCATTTAAAATATTGCGCAGCCCTAAAGGGTGATGTTTGGCTTTGTTGCAAAAAAAAGACATTTTACCGACTTACGATAATCGCTGTGTCAACTATTTATCGGTATGTAACTTTCAGTTGATGCTTGTGTTTTTTTTCATGATTTTCATTTGCAATATCATCACCGTTGCATAGTCATCATATCTCAGACATTCTCATTGCAATACTGAAACATTAGAATTATTTTACGCTCTTTATGAAGGGGACATACGTGGTTGCCACAGCCACGTAAAACTATGAAGGGCACCGTTTTTTTTCACTTTTTTGGTTTTTTCTATGAAAAAAATACTCTTTCTCTATGTCATGCTGGCTGGCATGACAACATTATATGCCGATGAAATGAATATTCGTCGCCTCAATTTTTCCGATATACTTGCTACACCTCAAAAATCTGCGGCTGCACGTCCATTAGCAATACAAGTGCCGTATCGCACACTGTATCTGGATGCTGCTGATGCACATAAAGCATTTTTTACCCCGACAGATTATCTTATCGTCGATAATTTTCCTGTTACGGAGAAACTCAATTCTACCATACATTTACGCCGCAAAACGACAACAATCATTGATCCTTCAACACGATGGCATCTGGGCGATGGTCGCATTATCCCGACTCCTGCATTGCAGATGTACACAGGATTTGATGAAAAAGATCCAAAATCAAAAATAGTTCTTCTCTATGGTCAAGGGCAAATCATCGGTTCCATTCGTTCCTCCGATGGAACAATACGCACTCTTGGACCCACGTGGGCGGACGCTGTCAATAAAGGAGAGCATGCCCTTGCGGAATCCGATGGCATCGAATCCCTGAAAAATTTTCGTTGTATGAACGATGTCGTTCCCTCCACATCCGCTGATGATGATTCGCAAACTGCCGACCCTATTAAAGTGCCTACTTTTGGTGATATGCTTGAAATTGATGTAGCTTTTGAAATTGATTATCCCGTCTATTTGAAAGTACGTCGTTCCAATTTATCGGAAGAAGAAAATCTCAGCAATACCATTTTATATGTGGCTTCTTTGCTTGCTCAATCAAGTGCAATGTATGAGGACGAGGTCAATGTAAGTCTTAAATTGGCTCCCGATCCATGGATGTGGCTTTCGGATAGCGACCAGGGCTACCCCGGCTATCAAGATGATGGTGTAAAAACCGATGCAGGTGAGATTCTTTCACGCTTTGCTCAAAGAAGAAGAAATCAAAATGACCCACGTGATATCGCTCATTTAGTAACTTCGGTTACGGGTAATGCCAGTGTCTTTGCTGCGGGTGTAGCGTATAGCGGTTCAAATTACAGCGGCACTATTTGCAGCCGACAATTAGGATACGGGATTTCAAGCATTAATGTCAATGTGAATTGGCCCATTCTTGGGTATGTGTGGGATGCAATGGTCTGTACCCACGAAATGGGACATAATTTCGGCAGCCCGCACACACATTTTTGTGGCAGCAGTTCACCATGGCCCAATAGAGTTCCTTTGGATACCTGCGTTGTGCAAAATGGACCGGCAGCAACGGGCGATGCGTGTAATTTACCCGACAGCAGAAGACGTTGCCCCGATTTTGGAGGTACAATTATGAGTTATTGTCATCTCGGTACATGCTCAAATGCCCGCATGAATTTAATATTTACTCCGATTGTTGCTGCTCAAATACGCAGAGGTGCTGAGCGCGGACGTTCCTCATGTGTGACTGTTCCATCTTCACCAATAGTAAAATTACAATATCCTCTCGGGCGCAATTCTTTCAGAGCCGGCACCTTGGATTCTATTCGCTTTATCAGCCAAAATGTGACATCAGTTATTGCTGAATATTCCACGGATAATATGAAAACATGGAAAATGATAGCTACCAATATACCCGCAGCCGGACGAAGAGTGCCATGGACAATACCTTCCGAATCAACCACAGCCGGGTTTGTACGTGTGATGGATGCCAATAATACCGGCATCGGTGACACCTCATGGGTAGGGTTTTCTATTGCAGCTGTTTCTTTACAGTTACAAGAACCCAAAGGTGGCGAAACATTCGGACAAAATGAATCCATTTCTATCGCATGGTCACAATCATTAGTGACTTCAGTTTTTGTCGAATATTCAACAGATGGTGGCATCACGTGGAATCTTATCAGACAAGTAACTTCAGCTCAATCAGCAACTTCCGGCTTCACAGAATGGAAACCCGGCACAGCACAAAGCCCCACAGTAATCGTGCGCGTGCGTACAGCCGACAATGTCATTCTTTCTCAAACAACTCCTATCAATATCGCCAAAGAGAGCATTGATTTATTAGAACCGACAGGTGGCGAAACACTGTGTGCGGGCAAACAATTTGAATTGCAATGGTGGTCACGTAATTTCGGTTCAGAAAATTCCATCGCACGTTTAGAATATTCGCTCAATAATGGACAAACATGGAGCCGTATAGCCGGTGCTGCAACTCAAATTATCAATGGAAAAAGAACATGGACAGTGCCCACAGGTGTCACAGCAACCAATGAAGGCAGAGTGCGCATTATGTTTTTAAGTGATGGCGATACTGTAGCACAAAGCATGAGCGAGAAAATAACATTCGGTACGGGCAATGATTGTATTGTATTGAGTGTGGATGACCTTTCTTCCTCCATAACTCAACTTGCTCTTTCACCCGCACCTGTAAAAGATAATGTCACTTTACACTTTAACGCCATTCAATCATTGGATAACATGAGTATTGAGGTTTTTGATATACAAGGGAAAAAACTTCAGACTATTGCTACCGCGAATAATGTGCAACAAGGAGAAAAAGCCATGCAACTTGATATGGGCTTATTAGCTAATGGCTCCTATACTCTTATCCTACGTTCCGGTAATCGCACTATGTCTTTGCCCTTTATTGTGCAACGATAAGTCACAAAAAAATATATGTTGGCAGTCTGCTTTCATTCAAAAGAAGGCAGACTTTTTTTTTGTTTATTCACAAATTCTGCCGAGAAATATTCACACACATCGAATATTTCTTTCTTAATTAACTCGAAAAACTATATCAGCAGACAAGTTTCATTGTAATTTTGCATAAAAACGAATATCTCTACTCTATGATAATAACACCGGAAGAGCGTTCTAAACGCACAGTAAAAATCATCACACAAAACAGAAAAGCGCGACATGAATATATGATTGTCAGCACTTTGGAAGCAGGCATTATGTTGCAAGGTACGGAAGTAAAATCTTTACGTGCCGGTAAATGCAATCTTAGTGACAGCTATGCCGATTTTCCTTCAAAATCGCATAATGAATTATACTTATTGCATTGCCATATTAGTCCCTACGATTTTGGTAACAGGGAAAACCATGACCCGATGCGCCCAAAAAAATTATTGATAAAAGACAATGAAGCCATAAAATTACGTGCAGCTATCCAAGAAAAAGGCATGACCGTTGTGCCGCTGTCTTTGTATTTTTCAGGACCTTTTGTCAAAGTTGAACTTGCAATGGCAAAAGGAAAAAAATTGCATGATAAAAGAGCGGATATAAAAGATCGAGATATACAAAGGGAAATGCGCCGACGTGGTAATGATGATTAAATATTCGGACAATGGATATATTTATCGGTACATAATACAGGATTGTTCTCAACAGAATTTCTCCGACTATTATTGTAGCACAAAGCCAATTTTTGCAGGGTGAATTTCTTTTATCAATATGGTGTTTGTATGAGAGAACTCTATAATTGTTATAACTGTCTGTTTTTCATATTATTGCAACATAGCGGATACTTTCAGAACAAAGTGTTGGTACTGTTTGGAGATATGCAGCAAATAGTGTATTTTAGCACCCACAAAAATGACCAAGGTTCTTAGAGTGCCATTATACGGAACAATTACAAAAAGCATCAAGTTCTTATGGTTGGAAAAGTATGAAATTAGATGTATCATCAATGCCGACAGGTCTTTATATAGCACATCTTGAAGCGGGAAATCGTTCGGATTCCTTTTCATTTGTTGTTGTACAATAATGTCGTAGAAAAAATAGAATACAAAAACAAAAGGGCTTGAAAAAGCCCTTTTGTTTTACTGATTTAAACGTTGCAACTCCGATTCCCATCGTTCATAATTTCCATCAATGGGTTTTAATATATCTACAGCTTTTTGATAATATTCTCTTGCTTTTTCGGTATTATTCGCTCGTGATTCAATCATCCCAAGTCTTCCCCATATATGCCCTTGTGTTGGCATAGAATGTGTTTTTTGTGCAAGGGTTAATGCTTTATGCAAATATTCACGCGCCATCGCACTGTTACCGCTTTCCACAGAGAGAATGCCGGCACGCATGGTAAGCTGCATTAATTCATTATCGGAAGCAGTGGCTGATTTTTCCTCAAGTTCTTTTTTTGTTTTTTCTAATTCTGTTGCTATTGGTGATACGGGATTTTGTATAGACCCCATACCCGATGATGGCACAATTTCATTATCCGAAACATTGTGCTGTTTACTCGCTGAATTTTTTGTCGGGATGGTTCTTTTTTCTTGCACTTGTGTATTCGTGACTTGCGGGATTGTTATGGGTTGATTATTTTTTTCCACGCTTGGTGATTGTTGAGCAATACTTGTGTTTGTTTTTTGCGGACCATCGTACACTTGTTGATCATGCGTTGCAAATTGTGTCCATGCCCAATACGAAGCAAGCCCTGCAATAATGACAATGGCACCTGTTCGTAAAGCATTCATACCTCCGAACAATGAACGCGATAGTGTTCCGGCACTATTCAATGATTTTTGACGTGCCATTGATTGAATAATAGAATGTTCGACCGATTGGAGAAAATCACCTGATGCGGGAATTTCCGGTTCATGTTGCCGCAAGGAACGCAAACCGTTTTCAATGCGCTCATAATCACCGATTATCTCGGAATGACCATTGTGCACAGCCCATGATTGCAGAGTTTCCATTTCCTGTTCGGTAATGGTTTTATCAAGCATTTTTGCTATATATTCATCCATTGGCTGTAATGTATTATCTGAGGTATTCATTGATGCAATTCCCGTAATATAGGCGACAGAATAGTGTGTAATTGTTGTTTTGCTCTAAAAACCCTTACTTTGGCGAGCGATACAGAGATGGATGCAATCTCCGCTATCTCCTCATACGAAAAATCTTCAAAATATCGTAATTCGAGAACTTCTCTAAATTCCTGCCCCAAAGATCTCATAGCTTTATGAAGAGCTTCACGCAAAAGTATATCTTCTCCGGTTTTATCTGAAGCATCAGCGAACACATCATTGAAATCTTCCAGCGGTATGAATGCTCTTGCTCTTTTTGTATGTTCAGTATGCTTAAGCGATGTATGTCGCGCTATGGTGAACATCCATGCTGCAAAGCTGCCACCATGAAATTGCTCTCTCTTATCATATACTGCCGTAATGACAGATTGAAAGATGTCTTGAGCACCCTCTTTTGTGCCTGCAACACGATGGCAATATGCAAACAGCCGCTTATCGTAACGACGATACAAGACACGAAATGCTTGTTCATCATGCTCGGCTTTCACCATTGCGAATAACTCTTCATCGGCTTTTGCCAAATATTCAACCATACTGTTTAATCTCGGATTGTCGGTAATAATCTTTGCAGGTATCTTTAGTTACAAGCAGCACTCTGATATTGTACATCGCATTGGTTTTCATTGCTGTGTCATACAATACCTGAATGTAAAGTTTTCAGTATTTTCAAATCCCAACAAATGAAGAAAATCAACCGTGAAAATCTTTGTAATCACTGCAATCATGGTATAAAAATAAAGACCATGTGAGTAATATTCACATGGTCTTTATGAATGAAATTGGAATGAACAATAATGATTATTTGATAATCATAAATTGTTGTGACATTGTGTATGGACCTGCTGTCATGCGAACGAAGTATGTACCGCGCTCTAATGTATTCGGCGGAACAATAATCGAATAATTGCCGGCTTCAACTTTAGCTCCACCATAGACTTTTACAACTTCACCAAGTATATTGACTATCTCATACATGACTGTTGTTGCAATGCCTAAAGAGGAGTTAATGGTCACTTCACCATTCATGCCTTCAGTAGGTGGATTAAGCTGCATCGGACCTTTTCCAACATCAATAAGACGCCCTGTTTCGAAGCAACTGGTAATACTGAATGCCATCGGCGTTGTTGCCGTTGTGACGCATTTGGTTCTATCCATCACATCAGCGACGAGTTTCACATCCCATTGTAAACTGTCGGCAAGAGTAAGTAAATAATCAATATCCACTATACTCCCATTTGTTTGTATCGGCGTATTTGAACTCAACGGTAATGTCAATGAATTTGCTGTGACTGTTTGTTGTCCGACACTCCACCCTGTTCTTGGTGTGACGTTTTGCACAAACATCAAGCGTCTGTCATATTTCAAAGTAAGTGTAAGATTTTTCACATCGGCACTTGTCCAATCCGGACTATTAGCAATGATGGAAACTTTGTGGACTTTACCGGCTTCTGTTCTTAATGCATTACTACCTTCCACACGTACATCGTATGTTGTAGGAACAATTCTCGTTTCACCGATAATAGTTGTACGAATCGGTTCGGTGCTGCCCACATAATATGCCAGAACATCCACTTTATACGGAGAAGGTGTAGCAAGATGTGGAGTAAATGTCACTTTAATATCAGTACCTGTTCCCGCACCCGCTGCTAATGTGCGCGGTAATTGCAATGCTGCTGTATCAATAGTAAATGCATTGAGGTCACCATCAAAAATAACTTTACGGAGAATCATGACATCGGTAGCTGATGCATCATTGGAGATAACCACATTGTCCTGCGGAGTATCACAAAGCATACGCATTCCGAAATCAATACCTGCAATAAGTGGCTTTGGCGCACCGGAAGCATCTCTCCAACCATAACCGACAACATGGACGGTATCGGTAACGCGTGGTTCTTGATTGCCCGGTTGAACAGCCGCAGCCGCATCGGAAACTATATTCACCACAATATAACGGCGACCAATATTCGTTGGAGTGAATGTCACCGGTATTTGTATTGAACTTAATGGTGGAATCGTAATATTATCAAGTGTTGCATTTGCTGCCCAATCAAAATCGAGAGTATTTCCTTCATCTGTTTTTTCTCGTATTGATTCGATGAACAAATCGGAATTACCTGAACGATTGCGTATAGTCACGAAGCCCGGTGCAGCAGCACTTTTTGAAACTTCTGTTGAATCAGGGAAAATATAACCTGTTGGTTTAATCACAGGCAATTTACCGCCACCTGAAAGAGTGCCTTCCACAGGATCAGCAATTTGCTCTTTGAACGATGCAACAATCTGATTGGTATAGTTAATGGTATCCTTTGGAATAAACTGGACATTTACAGTTAATTGATTAGCTTTTTTCGCACGCAATACATACGGTGTATTGGGTGAAATAGTACCTTGATCAGTACCTGTAATCGTAAATGCTGTCACATTAGGATCTTTAAGAGCAAGACCTGTCAATGTTACATCATCTTCCCCATCATTGAAAACATAGACCAGACCATCCGTGCGTATTGTTTCGATACGATAGATATCCCATGGGAAATCGGTAATCTGTGGTCCCGGTGTTTTGCCGCGTCCCCGCCATAAAGATGTGGGCGAACAGTCAGCCCCCTGTGAATCTGATTCTAAGGTAACATTGATACTGTCAGCGGTTTCTGTTGTCGGCTTAAAGCATACAGTTTTTGCAAAATACTCAGCACCCGGCGGCACTTTGAATGGGAAAGTAATCGTTGTGGTAAATGGTAAACGAACACCGGTGATTCCTGTCACTGTTAATGTATCCGTACCTTTATTGACAATACGTAATCCTACATTTGTGCCCAAAGTTTTACATTTCTCGCTATTGACACTTATCACGCCCGCATCCCACAGCGGCTCTACTTCAATACAAGGACGCACGCCACGACCTTTGATAGGGAATTGGAATTTGGCGCACTCTGTCATAACAAGCAGAGAATCTATGGCAAGCTCGGGATCTTGGTCATTTTTACCTTCTTTTTCCGGTTTGAATTCAATCGTTACGGTATGACTTGCACCACTCGCAAGTGTAAGTTCCGGCGGAACCATTCCGGCAATAATCGTATATTCTTTCTTCATCAACAATGTAATTTCTTTGATTTTTACCGAATCTTTACCCTTGTTGATAATTTTGACATCCATTGTTTTTGTAGTGCCGAGCCGCACCTTGCCAAATTGAGCAATTGCAGGGTCCATGCCTATTTTATCGGCGAAATAATAGACAGTATCATAAGAGAAATTATCAGCTTGATCATTAACAATAACAATGGCATAGGCATCTTTTGTTTTGTCAATCACACTGACTTTAAATTGTGCTCTGGTAACTTTCGGCTCACGAGTAAGTTCTTTCGGAGAAGTAATTTCCAGTTTATAATTAAAACTTTTTACTGAGTCAAGTTCAATGCCTATAATACCCGTGTCTTCTTGGAGAGAATCTTTTCCGGCAGCAGCAGGTGTTCCAACACGCGGATCTTTGACTAATTCAGTTCCTTCAAAAAGATAATCGCCACATTCCACTGTTTTGGTCAATGGCGGTCTTACGGTATCAAGAACTGAAGTATTACGAAAAGCCATTGCAGCGGGCCAACCATAAGAGTCGAAGTTACTGAAGCCGTAAATATAACCGCCAAAACGCGTATTAGATTCAATATAATGATGTCCGGGCGTAGCAAATTGTAAATGTCCCCAATAATAATTTGAACCGGGGATACGATTCAATAAAATTTGTGGATATTTTTTGTAAAGGGTATCACCGTCAAACACAATAGATCGTAATTTTCTTTGAGTTGGATCCACTTTGGGGTCATCGCCTTCAGCTATAATACCAAACCAGTTTTTGTTATAGGCAGCATTAGCGGGAGTTTGAAACACTGTTCCTTTCAGATATTGTTCCACAGGTGTAAGGACAATCATAAATGGGTCAAATTCATCCCCATTATCCCAATTAGCCGAGTAAGAATACTGACAAATCAAAATAGGATTATTGGATTTCCACACAGACACACCACGGATACCTTCTATTTCACCTCTGCCTATCCAATAATTGTAATCTTCCCAAAAATCACCTGCTTTAGGCAATTTTATTGTTCGGCGACCAAGAACAGTACCTTCTTTTTTATCCATATAGACCATCTCAACGGTTGTATTGTCCTTCGATGCCACCACGCGGAAAAAATCTCCCTTATTATCGCGTGCATATTCGACAGTATAAAATGTTTTGCCCCATGCCGATACAGGAGGCAACATCTCGCAAATATGGTCACGACCATTTTGTGCATTAAACGGAATAATCACACGTTGATGGAAGGAAATAAGCCCAATCGGTTTATCGCCTGTAATACTGCTGCCGCTGAGATCAAAGCCCCCTTGAGTAGTTCCATCACCCATAACAGTATAGGTATCGCCTTTATCAAGAAATACTGACCATGTATCGCCTATTCTGCGTCCCTTTACGGTTTTGGCAATAGATCTTCCTTTACCTTTGAGCGTAATGGTCACTTTTGTTTGATCATCTTTAGCTATCACGGTAAAACCGGATTTCCAGGGTCTTACCTCTGCAAAATCATAATAGCTGTTATGAATATATTTTGTACCCCATACATTGGTCGGAATACCGAGATAACCATCGGATGATACCGATTTACCATTGAGAACATAAACCGATATAGGACGAGGTGCCGAAATACGGATACCATTTTTCATTTTCTCTTCGCTATTCCAAATCTCCCATGCATGGGATGCTGTTTGCTTTAAAGAAGAAAATGTTACTACTTTGAAAGCTTTTAATGGTTCGGTGCGTTTATAGCCAAATCCCGGTGCCTCGATAGTCACTTCCGTATCATACGATGATGTCACATAAAATTCGAGAGCATTAACCGGTTGCACGGGGTCATCATTACCTGGTACTGCAAGCCAAAATTCATTGCCTTGAGCTGTATTATTGAGCATTTCTTCAGGCAATGGCACCTTACCATTTTGTGCATCTGCGCTTACTGTGAGAGCAAAGCAACCCAGCACCGCCATTAAACCGTAATACAATTTGGGGAACACATGTTTCATTGTGTAGAACTCCATCTGTTGAATAAATATAGTATTTAGTATTTTTTTGCAATGAGAAGAAGAACAGAAGACAAAACTGACGGGCAGTCGCTTATTCGTTCTTCATTGTGAGAATCTTTCATTTGTAATAACCGAGAAAAATATCTGTTGTCACAAAATTACTGTAAAATAGTATGCGACACTATCCTGTAAGGTCCACATTTCATAATACAAGCATACCATCCTTTGCTTACTCCTCCCATATCAATCGGTATTGTATGATAGTCTTCATTAGTATTTGGAGGAGTAACTATTGTTTTCATCAGTACACCAAGAGCATTATATATTTCAAAATGTACAGCCATACCTAATGGATTAGAATAATGTAGGAGCAGATTTTCGGCATGAGCTTCAATACTCATTGTCATGGGTACTTTTCCTGTACTAATCGTTGGCGCACCAACAAAGCATGCCGTTAATTCTATCTCGGTATCGGTGGTTTCTATATTTGCGCAATGGTCATTATGCAGTATTTCCACATCAAGCGACAATGGCACAAGTGATTCATCAGAAACGAGTAAGCGTATATCAAACTCGGCTAATGTGCCCTCAGAAGCCAAAGGCAAAGCACCTTCGACATCAAAACTCATGATTGTGAGGCTATCACGGATGGCAATGGACGGAGCCGAACTCAACTTCCACGATGGAGCAAGCAGCGTATTCACTCGCACCTGACCTGCATAGTATGCTTGTTTGGTTTTCCATGTTATGTTCATGCGAAGTTTGCGGCATTGTGCTTTATGTATATCGGCAGAATGGACAACAATAGGCACACGAATCACTTCTCCCGGCTCGATTCGTCGTTTGGATTGCACTTCAAAACGAACCGGAATAGTATGTCCTTTACCACGTACTACTATTGTCTTGGTCGAGCCGATATTATCAAGAATACGGATTTGGGCATAGGCGTCGCCTACTTTTTGAGGTGAATAACGAAGTCTGAACTGCTTGGGTTGATTCGGTAAAATATATACTTCTTCATCGAGATTTTCATAACCGAATTCCGCAGCATCGCCCTCTATCAACTCAAATCCATAGATAATAAGCGTATCAGTTCCACCCGGATTATTGATGGAAAAATACTCATATAGTTCTTGCTCGCATAATGTGGCTGCACCAAAATCAAGTGTATCAATGGTTGTAATATTGGGTGTGCCATTGTCTTTTACGGCTTTGCCATACCCTTCAAACCAGACGGTATCAATACGAGAACCGATAGGCTCGGGACCTGCGACACAATCACTTACTATGAGTGCGAAATCACGACGTTTGCCTATCTGTTGCGGCGTGAAATGCACCGAAAAAGATTTTTCTTCATTTTTTTCATCAAGGATAATTGTTGTACCGTTCGGTATATCATTAATCACAAAATCTGCCGATTGCGGAGCATGAATAGCAATAATTTTGGCATTACCATAAATGTTTAAACGACGGACAGACAATGTGCCGATATTAGGATGTTGTACCTTCACTACCGAGCTATCGGGAAACACATAACCCATTGCTGTAATATTCGGCACATATCCTCTACCCGTAATGACAGATTCTATCGGCTCACCATTATCGAAAGAGCATCGCACTATGGTTTCATAAAACTCTTCAGCCAATGGTGTAAAAGATATCGTAATCACAATGGGATCATCATTCGGCTGAAGAACAATGCCTTGATTGGGGTCTAATGCAGGAGTAATACTGTTGATAGTAAAATGTTGTGTATCAAGAATATCTACTGCACGAAGAATAACCGCAGCTGTACCTTTATTGCGTACTTCGATGGTCTTTTGCAGCGTTGTTTTTATGCGCACAATACCATAATCAAGATCATTACTTATTGGTCCCGGTTTCACACCCGTTCCGCGTGCCCAAGCCGAATCACGACATCCGGCATCGCTGTTCGAGCGCAGTATGATAACAGCACTGTCTGCACCCGAACGTTCAGGTCTGAAACAAAAACTATGCACTATCTTATACTCCTTGGGCGGAATATGCAATGGAAATAAATCGGACGGTATTATCGCAGTCATTTGCGATGAGCCGAGTATGTCTATGCCATATACCACAAGCGTATCGGTACCTTGATTGGTAATTTTACAACCATTCCCTAATGCTTCATTGGTGCAATTTTCTGTTCCGACAATAACTTTACCGAATTGTATATCACTTATTTCCGCGCAGGGTCTGACCGATTGCGCAAGGAGCTGCACATTATACATTGCACAAGAAAGGGCAATGCGCACATCATCGGTAAAGTTATCCGATATACCGACAGGAGCTTTAAAAACTATTGTCAAAAGCAAAGAATCATAGGGTGGGATAATCCACTCGGTTTGGTTTGATTCCACAGCGAACACTATACCTTGACGCATACTCGGTGCATTCATCACTAAAGGCACAGGTCCTGTATTCGCAATAACGAGTGTTCGCCGCTGCTCTGTGCCCGAACGAACTGCGCCAAAGTCTAATGATTGGGAGCGAATCCGTATATCAGGGCTGAAATAGCGTACCGTATCGGTCACGGCATTACCGGCACGATCGAGTATGGTGACAATGCCCACTGCATCGAGAGCGGGATTAATAACTTCAAGTGTATAATCGAATACCCAAGCAATAGGGTCATAAGGAATTATAGGAGCTGTTCTGTATTTCATCCGATAATTATTCGATAAATAATCCACAAGTTCAATCGAATAAATACCTTGATCTTTTTGCACCAAACGAGGATCGCCCGATTCATTACGCAATTCGGTGACTTTACAATGATAGGTGCCGCATGAATCTTTTTTTGTTATGACAGGAGGTAAAGTGTCTAAGCGATGTAATTGCTTTAAGGATATCGCAGCAGGCATGCCATAAGAGTTAAAATTTCCAAACCCATAAATATGACCGGTAAAAGGAGTGGAGCCGGCAACTAAATGCGAACCCGGTGTTACTTTAATTTGTGCCCAATATAAATCTGTTCCCGGAATATTTCTTTGTAATAATTGCGGTTGAGTTTGCCATAATGGCTGACCATCAAGCTGAATAGATTTCAGTTTACTATGGCTGCTGTCTGCTCGGTCACCCACAACAATCATATTAAACCAATGGGTCTGGAAAGAAGGTAAAGTTGGTGTTTGAAATACACTTGCTGTAATATATTGTTCCACAGGAGAAACAATAGTCATAAAGGGATCATAATCATTCGTATTATCCCAAAATGTCGAATACGAATATTGCATAATAAGGACGGGCTTATTCGATTCCCATACGCTCACTCCTCTTATGCTTTCCGCCTGACCTCTGCCTGCATAGCTGTTTAGTTCTTCATAAAATTCTCCTGCCTGCAATACGCGTTCTTGACTTTGTCGCAATAATCTACCCGTATTTTTATCATAATATTTGAGTGACCAGCGTGTATCATTTTCTGCGGCAAGTATCCGAAAAAAGTCGCCTTTGCCTTCACGCTGATATTCCAATGCCACATGTCTTTTACCCCAAGCATGCACAGGAGGCATCATTTCCACAAGGTAGCTGCGACCATTTTGATTATTCGATGGCAACATTGCTCTTTGATGATAGGAAATTACACCAATTGGTTTATTTGCCGAAATACTTGTTCCCGTTAAGTCAAATGTGCCCAATGTTTGTCCATTGCCTTGCACAACATAGGTTTCTCCTTTATTCAAGATAATTTTTTGTTGGTTGGGAATAGTTCTGCCACCGACAGTTCTTCCCAAACCCGTGATATTTTTGCCTCGTAATCGAAGAGTTATCTCGGTGCCATTATCTGCGGCAATCACCACAAAACCACCACCCCATTCTTTGACCAATGTTTGATCATAATGGTCATAATAAGCACAATGCAGATATTCTCTGCCCCATGCCTGTAAAGGTAAAGCCGTATAGCCATCGGCACTGCGCTCTTTTGCGCTCATCACATAGACCGACACAGGATGCTCTGCCGTAACATGGATAGCACCGGATTGGGGGATTTCGCTTTTTGTTAATTCCCAATTCCACAATGCCGAAGCATCACGTGTGGTAAATGTAGTCACCGAATAGGGCTTGACTTCTTTGGTCATAACAAAACGAGAGGCAGCATGCTCTACTGTCACCGTCGTTTGCTGAGAAGAGGTCACGTAAATTTCTAAAGCATTCACAAGAGGATTTGCATAATCATTCTGCGGTATGGCAATCCAGAACTCTCTGCCTTGCGAGGTAATATTGCGACTTAACTCGGCATTGCCTTCATTATCAATTTGGGCGGGCAAAGAAGCGACAACACAGCACAACAGAGCGCAAAAGCATAAAGCTATGCGAAACAAAAAGTTATATCTGTAAACACTGTAATACATACGCTCATTTGTCGGTGATTATCCGTTGATATTTTGTGTTTGTGTCTGCCATGTGAAAATGTGCAACTGCAAAATAACAAAAAACTTAGTGCCATAGACCAAATTAAAGGTTATTGAGCAAGTGTAATGAGTCGAGTATTCTGTTGTTTGTATCACTTCCGAACATTTTTTGCGCATGAGGTCGCATTTGTATTACCAAGCATCGTCGGACAACTTCGATAGCAGCTTTGTATATTCTCACCCAAAACACATAGCGGCTTTGATACGATTCAGGCAATGATGAAAACATGATTGATACAACAGATTCTCAATAATGTGACCGATTGTGCATTGCTCAAGTACATTACTATACCATGATTAAAGAAATTGTAGAGATTTGAAAAAACTGAAAACTCCAAAATCAGTCTGTTTACTTTGAAGTGTAAATATCATCTCCAAACAGCAATAAACACATCCGATTGCGTGAACAATCATCTGATATATGACGCTGCAAGCTGCACTTATACATTCTTGCCTGTTCCACTGAAGTTTTGTAGTTTTGAAGGGAAGAAATTATTAACTACTCTGTATTCTCCAATTCAGAAGGGGTTCATCAATGAAGAAATTGATATTGTCATTAGCTTTTGCTTTCTTTGCTTTTAATAATCCCCAAGCAGATACCTCTGAATTTCTATGTGTCTTAACTTCTGACAAAACAGAATATAGCATCGGTGAGCTACCTAAATTTACTGTTCATATCATCAATAATAGTAATAATTCGGTTATGTTCATCGGTTCATTAGACGGTTCAAGTGTTCAATGGCGTTATCCATATTGTTACTTCACCATTCACAAGCCGGTTCCTGACACCATCCCATTTATGCGATGCGGCAATATGAATCCTTTAAGTGTTGAAGATTTTGTCGTGGTCGAACCCGGTCAGAAGTTTAATCCCTTTGAAGAAATCAATGAACGAAGATTTTTCTCTGATCGTTCAGTACTCAACCCTGAATCATTTAGAAATGCCGGCATCTATAAAATTAGATTCCATTACTCAACAAAATCAGATGACATCAATACATTTTTCGGTGGACAAATTGTTATCCGTGAACTTCCCAAGACCACACTGCCGGATGGATTTGTAGTTCACGGTGGTTGTGATTCGGCATGTGCTAAAAATTACATAAAAACAATGTCCGATTTATTGGCTAAAGTGCCGAGGATAGAGCTGGAAAGCAATGAAATTACCATTACTGTACAATAAGTTTTTATCATCTTTTATTTTCATTAACCGATTAATACAAAAAATGAAAATATCAATCATGTTTTGCTTATTTAAGATAATTAATTGACTCTTATTCATTAGAATTTTACTTACTTTATTATGGCACTTGCATCAACAGAGGAATTATCTTCCGTACTTCTTCATAAAAAAATTAATACCATCGGATTGTTTACTGTGAATAGCGATTCTTATTCCTTTTTATCAGAATCATGTTTTGTTGTTGATGGTGGTATCTCTTTGTTTGGCGATGACTTCGTGTTTTCAATCGCTTGGAACCAAGAGCAAGAGCTCTTCGACACATCATTCGGCAGAGCGGAAAAACTTTTAGATGGCATAGAATTTTATACTCTTACGCATAATGAAGAATTGTTGCGGCGAGTGCATGGCAATATTATTACCAATATTGAAACGCGATTTACTTGGTATTATGACCTCAATGATGACATGGAAATGATTGAGCCAAAACATTATATCATTGAACAACTACTTTTGACATTAGATAATGCAATCACATTACAAATTGCAACTGTAGAATATGAAGTTCGCAATAACGCTATAAGCAAGGCAGTATTTAATCCACAAGGAGAATTACTTTGTAGTATAAACACAATTATTCAAATATCGGAAGCCGAGTAATTGCATCTTTTTAACCATTATATTGTTATGCACAACATTACAATACCATAAGCATCAAGAACATCAGTCATTGAAATCTCGACATTCATTGTAATGATAAGATGTTTTGTTGATTTTGGGCATTACTTGTTTAATTCTTGTGAATAATTATTCCCTCTTAAATTTCGACGGAGGATATTTCACAAATTTAGTGACCCATTAAAACATTATATGGCCTAGAACGATACTCTCTTTCAAATTTCGCATAATAGCTACATGTATAATCCTCTTTTTCACCTGAAATTTTAGGTGGTATATTTACATGTACATCTATAAAAACCGGTTTGTCGTCATCTATATATTCTTGAAATTTATCACCGTCTTGGTTAAAGTTACGAGACCGAATAGAATATCTAATATTTACTTGGGACACTCCTAAAGAATCATATTTACAATAATATTTTTTAGAGTGGATATAAAAATCACTTGCATAGTTCTCAAAATGTAAATCTAACTTAACACATTCGCAAAGCATCAAGTGCTTAGAGTTTTCATCTAACGTATCTAAAATATTTAGTTTATCACATTGAAATTCAACTACACCATCTTGATTATTTCTACTTATATAAAAAGGAGGCGGGTAAAATGTGTTTTTTCTAAGACTAACTTCTACATAGACAATCAAAGCATTGGTCATTTCATATTTTTCTGAAAACTCAATAATAAAGGCTTTGCAACCTTGATACTCACCGGGTCCTTTTACATATTTTTCAACATAATAATATTGAGTAATTTGACATCCACTGAAAGAAAACATTAAAAATACACACAAATTCAAAAAAAACTTCTTCATGATCTATCTTCTTACTTTTTTTACTTTTTTGATAATATCCAATTACATCTGAATTAATGACCCTAACTTCATTATGAGATCCACCATACCCATAGCGGTAATCACTGCTCAGATTATAGCTGCCTGCCGTACCTGTGTGCTGCATTCCGAATGGGTAATAGTTCGCAATTATATATTTTGTTGTAAATAGCACTCTACTCACCGCCCGTGATGTGCTGTCACCCATGGTTGATCTATATTTTAGATATGTGTAAAACATTTTACCATATTGTCAGTTGATGTATATGGTCTTGAGACAACAAACAATCAACAAATAAAAATTCAAAGATTCTATTGTTCTTTTGTAATTATTCCTTCAATGGACTTTTTTGCATCATTATTTTTGGTAGGTAAGTACTTACTTACTTCACGCAACAATTCAATGTCTAACTTGTAGATTCTACTATTGAATTGCATATATGATTCATTCCCCATTGCTATGGTATCTACGGATTTGTCATCTCTTTCAATCAAACAAATCAAGTTTGAAAATACAAATTTTTCTGATAGACTATCATAAGTTTGAGCTGTATCAAGGCGGCGAATAGCTTTATCTATATGTACGAAGAATTTTATTTTTTCAAGGTAATGATTTATACTATTCGTCATTGAAAAGTAGGTTCTATTCATATTATTGCTGCAATAATTTTTCAATGTATTTTTCACACTTTCCTCTTTAACTAAGGGACTTGGCAATGACCATGCAGAATTTGTATAATAAATATAAATCTGACTTATTGTTGTTTCTTTTTTTATCTGATTACTATATAAATTTTGATGAAACAAAAAAATCACGATTAAGCATTGAATTAAATATATCATTTTCTCTACTTTCTTTTTATATAGAACATTTTCTGAAGAACATCTTTTTTGTAACTTAGGGTAACTATCAATTTATGTAACAATTTCACACATAATGACATATACATAAATAATAGCTTTAGCGTTCTCTCTATGAGTACAGCACGATTGACCATCCGATACTGTATTGCTCATTCATCTAATCTAATATCCTCACTTTTTATTATATCTTGGATAAGTAGTTTAACTGATTTTCTGATTGGATTTCCATACGATGGTAAATAAGAAACTATTTCTTGTAATAACAACGCATTAGCAATATTTATGCTTGTCATTTTGTCATTAATTTGCACCCCACCATCATACCCCATAGCTATTGTATCAATTGTTTTATCTTTTCTTTCAATCAAACAAATTAACCTTGAAGCTCTATTTGCGAATGTCGGTATATCATAAATATCACTGGTGTCAAGTGAGCGAATGGAATTATCAATTGCTGTAAACAAGGCACTATTATCGTGTAAATCATTATTAATAACCATACGACATGAATGATTATAGCAAATAAATTGTAATTTTTCTTTTACAGATTTTCCTATCGCCATAGACATTGGACCTAACCACTCATTGTTTGCGTAATACACTGTTACTCTGACTATTTCAGAGCTACTAGCAATCTGTATTTGTAAAAACAGCAATGCAATAATATATTTTACAAATGATTTCATAGACTATGTTTTTTTGGGTTGCGTAAATTTACTATTTAATATTATCAACTTGTATCTCATTTCTTAGGTATCGAAGTATTTCGTGGGTCAATATAGCAAGGAATACCAGCATGTGTCGTGCGTAACGGTTTAGACCTATCATATTTCCATTTGCTCCATATTGCTAAGTGTTAAAAACTCTATATTCTTCCCACAAGGGGTCAACCGTCATAAACTTACCGCTACTATAATCATATTTTCTGACACCATGATTGGCAAAATCACTTTCGCTGTCAAGTTCTTTGCCGATAAATCCCTGACGAGGAGTCATAGCGTTTATAAATCTTCAATTTCTTCGCGTGTGAGTCCCGTTGCTTGAATTATGGTTTCTATAGCAACTCCCAACTCTTTCAAAGATTGTGCAATGTCAATCTTTTCTTCAATCTTTCCCTCAAGTTTACCTTCATCATACGCTGTGTCTATCACGCTTTTTAAATCCCTGTATATCTTCAAACTATGCTCATAATTCGCATATTCTGCTGTACCAAGTTTTGCTAATTCTGCTTTCGCAAATGCTTCACTGAATACTTCATCAGAAAATATCGATGGAATTGTTTGAAAATCTTCCAAATGTCGAATAAAATAAAGCCATTTATCCAAGCGTGTTCTAAGTTCTTCCTCTTTTAATCGGAAATTCGGCATTTCTATATAGATAAATGTCAATTTATCGTAAAATACTTTACCATGTTGTTTTTTCAACTTTATCGTATGAACTACTTCGCTCTTTTCCGGCTCTGTTTCATAATCATCAAATGTAAAATCTAATATACCAACACAATACACCGCTTGTAAATTATAATTCCAT
>VYMG01000037.1_pt1 | contig 83581 bp, 64 predicted proteins | sample 5115261 | NCBI WGS metagenome assembly VYMG01 (sample SAMN12291781, study PRJNA351875) | freshwater metagenome | isolation source: freshwater lake | place: USA: Michigan, Wintergreen Lake | collected 2013-08-08
CGTATGAATCAGCCAGATAGTCTCGGGAAGGTCATGGAATAAGAAAAAACAGTGGTAGAAGAAGAAAAGACGGTAACAAAAGCTGAAAAACCGGACGCAGATGGCAAAAAGAGGGATAAAGAACAGTAAATGCCAAAGAGAGAAGCTGTCGAATCAGCCATAGATAGTGGCAGAACAGAGCAAGCAATGGACAAATCATAGAACAATAATGCAAAGAAGGAGGATGAAATATCGGCGAAACATATCAGATAATGGTCTAAGGCAAATGATAGTGAGCTTTTGTGTCGTGCCGCCGAGTTTTACCTTCAAGCAATGTATGATTAATAGAAATATAAGCGCAGTCTTGTTAACGGTGTGGTGGCGTAAGAAAGGGACATTTGCTGTTGGGGCAAAGTTGTAAGGTTACACGTCAGTATCACGTCATTGTCTGAGAACTACGGATGAGATAGGGTGATGCCTGATTGTTGGGGCTATTGATACACTAATTTTCTACCTTTATCCTTCCATGTGCGCGGTAATATGATTATCAATTACATTTATGTTCATTCATTTATAGTTCAGTTTTTATGGGTTCAACAGTAATTTTATCGGCGGCACGTACTCCGGTGGGTGCATTTATGGGTTCATTGTCGGGTTTTTCGGCTCCACAGTTGGGTGCGGTTGCTATTAAGGCAGCGATTGAGCGTGCGGGTATTGCAGCTTCTGATGTGAGCGAGGTTATTATGGGTAATGTGTTGACGGCGGGTGTTGGTCAGGCACCGGCGCGTCAGGCTGCTTTGGGTGCGGGTGTTCCTGCTTCTGTGCCTTGTATGACTATTAATAAGGTGTGCGGTAGCGGTTTGAAGTCTGTGATGCTTGCCGATCAGGCTATTCGTTGCGGTGATGCTGAGATTGTGGTTGCGGGCGGTCAGGAGTCTATGTCGAATGGTCCTTATTTGCTTGCGAAGGCGCGAACGGGTTATCGTTATGGTAATGGTGAGATTATTGATTCTATGCAGTATGATGGTTTGACGGATGCGTATCAGAAGGTTGCGATGGGCGATTTTGCGGAGCAATGCGCTGTGGATTGTTCTATTAGCCGTGATATGCAGGATGATTATACGATTGAGAGTTATACTCGTGCTATTGCTGCGCAGAAGAATGGCTGGTTCGATGCTGAGATTGCGCCTGTGGTGGTGAAGGATAAGAAGGGCGATGTGGTTATTGGTTCGGATGAGGAGCCGGGTAAGGTGCGTTTTGATAAGATTCGTGAGCTGAAGCCTGTGTTTAAGAAAGACGGTACTATTACGGCGGCGAATGCGAGTTCTATTGATGATGGTGCTGCTGCTTTGGTGCTTGCTTCGGAGGCGAAGGCGGCGGAGCTTGGTGTGAAGCCGATGGCTCGTATTGTGGCGCAGGTTTCTTTTGCTCATGCTCCGCAGGATTTTAATACTGCTCCTATTCATGGCATTCAGAAGGTGTTGGCTAAGGCAGGTTTGAGTTTGAATGATATTGATTTGTTTGAGGTGAACGAAGCATTTTCTGTGACGGCATTGGCAGCGAAGAATGAGTTGGGTATCCCGCATGAGAAGTTGAATGTTCATGGCGGTGCTATTGCTATTGGTCATCCGATTGGCGCTTCGGGTGCTCGTGTGTTGACGACTTTGTTGTTTGCTTTGCAGCGTACGGGGGGTAGATATGGTTTGGCTACTTTGTGTATTGGCGGTGGCGAGGCAAGTGCTTTGATTGTTGAGATGCTCTGATTTTTTGATTGAGTTCTAAATGAAAAACGCTGTTTGAGAAGTATCAAACAGCGTTTTTTTTTGTTGTATGAGGTTTGTTTTATTTTGCTGCTGCTGCTTGGAGCTGCGCAAAGGTCATTGATTTTGGTCTGACGATTGGCGATCCTGCCATGCGATGGAAGAGTATTTGTGAACCGATACCCATTGCACGTGAGACGCCGAACATGACGGTGTAGAATTCAAATTCTGTCATGCCGTAATGGTAGAGTAATGATCCGCTTGCTGCATCAACATTGGGCCATGGGTTGCTTGCTTTGCCTTGTTCTTTGAGAACTTCGGGGACTATGTTGAAGAGTTTTTTCATGATGTCAATGTTTTCATCGCTGAGGTTGTTTTGCTCTGCGAATTGATAGAATGCAGTGAAGCGTGGGTCAGTGACTCTGAGTACAGCGTGTCCGTATCCGGGGATGACTTGTCCATTGTTGAGTCTGTTCCATGTGAATTCGCGCATTTGTTCGTCGGTTGGTACGCCGTTGAAGTGATTGCGTATGTCAATAATGAATCCGAGACATTCTTGGTTTGCTAATCCGTGGAGTGGTCCTGCTAATCCGTTGAGTCCGGCAGCCATTGAGTAGAATACGTCGCTGAGTGCGGAGCTGACGGTGTGTGCAGTCATGGCGCTGACATTGCCTCCTTCGTGGTCGCTGTGGAGCACTAAGTAGAGTCGGATGAGGTCAATCCAGTTGGGGTCATTGCTTACGCCGAGCATGTGGGCGAAGTTTTCGCTCCATGTTGCACCTGTTTTGGGAGCGATGAGTTCTCCTTTGTTGAAACGAATGCGATAGATGCCTGCGGCAATTGCAGAGATGGAACCGAGTAGTGTGATGCAATCATCGAGAGTTGCTTCCCATAGTTTGTCTTTGCCTGCGCCTTCGTCGTATGCTTTTCTGAAGGCAGATTCACGCTCAAGAGTGTTAAGTGCAGCGCTGAGCATAGCCATGGGGTGTGAGTCAGCGGGCATAGCACGTAAGACATTCCAGATATAGTCAGGCACAGTGGATTTAGCTTCCAAGGCAGCACGGAGTTCTTCTGCTTCTTCTTTTGAAGGAAGTGATCCGGTGCATAAGAGGAAGAAGCAGTCCTCTGCTTCGATATTTGTAAGTTCTAAAATGGGAGTATTGCGGATGCGTACACCTTCGTCTGCCGACACAGATGAAGTTTCGCATAAGAGAGCCGGCAAGCCGCGCATACCGCCAAGTAATGCGCCAATGGTTGCTGTTGCAAGTTGCTTTTCTCCATGCTCTTTTGCTAATGCCGTACGTTGTGCACGTATTCCCGGGATTGTTTCTGCTAAACGTTTTTTGAACAGTTCCATACTGTGATTATCCTAATAGTGTAGTGTGAAAAAGTTGTGTTAAGTATTGATTCGGTTTTGGTCATCGTTTTCTTCAATGCTACGGAATGCAAAACTACGGATTTGTTTTTCCTTTGAGTTGTAAAATTTGTTGATTTTGCACTGATGCGTTTGAAGAAGTGTAACGATTTTCTTTGTTTTTCCTTGTACGGCGTGTAATTGTGGGGTACAATTTGTGTTTGATGCTATATCAAGTATGGTGTGGCGTAAATGTAGTTCTAAGGGGATAAGGTTTATCAAGTGTGTGTAATAGAAGAAGTGTTGGAATTATTTCAACCATCGGAAAATGACACTGAACACGGAGATGATGGTTAGTGCTATGCCGAAAATAGCGACTCCGAGAGCAATATTGAGTTTGCTTTCGACAGTTTGTATGTGGGATTCTACTTGCTCTGTTTTTCTGCGGTGTATATCAAGGTCATTACGTACTTTTTCTTCGCTCAAAGGTTGGGCGGGTTGTTTTGTTTGTCCGATTTCTCGTGATGTTTGACCATCGTGTGAAGAATGCGCGAGTATTTCTTCCTTAAAGAGTTCGAGTTCGGTTCTCATGCGGGAGATGTCATTTCTTAGAGGTAGTTCTTGTCTCGATTGAGCATCTTTTAAAGCTTGAACATCATCGCCGAGAATGGTGAACATACGTCGTTGTTGGTCTTGCAAAGCTGCTAACTTTTGATCGAAGGTTGCAATGCGAGCTTGTGCTTTTTCCATCATGGTATCTAATTTGACGGAAGATTTTTCTAATCCTTGGTCAATTTGTTTTGTTACTATTGCTTTTGTAGATTGTAAGAGCGCGGCAAGTTCGGCATCCCGAGCTTCAAGCGAGATGCGCAGTTTATCTAAAGAATTGTGGAGAGTGTTGATGTTGTCAAGTTCATTATAGATAAGTTCAACTGTTTTTGCTCTGCTGTCCACAGTATGTAAAGTTTCATTGGTTGATTGTTGTATTTGATTGAGAATAAAGTCGGCTTTTGAGCGAAACTCTTCGATTTCACGGCGCATATCGTCTCGTTGTTTTGCCAAAGCGGCAATTTCCTGTTCAATATTGGCAAACGCAGCTGTGTATTGTTGAGCTTGTTTGCGAATTGTATCCATCAATGTGAGGATATCTAGCGGGAGTGATTGTTCAGACATGGCTTTATGTATTCATTAAAAAAACTGAGACTGCCACATACGTCTTCAAGAAAATATGTGATAGACATCGTATTTAAATGTTCAGGGTACTGAATAAGGATATCGAGCATTTCCCTTCTGAATTTGGCATTGTGCATGAGTTGTGTACTCATATAACGAAGCAAAAAATCGTGCAAAGCCCCCATTTCGGCTAATTCATTATAGAAAGTGCGCGGTTGAAGTCCTTTGCGCGCTTGTTCTATGTCTTCGATGGAAATATCTTTGTTCATAAAACCCTGTCTTATGCAAATGATGGGGTAAAATTGCAAAAACTATGTCACATAACAAGATATTGATGCCAAAAAAGTAAAAAAAATGTCATGAGCGTAGAAGAATTGATCATGCCGGAGAGCGGTATTTTCGTAAAAGATTGTGTAAAAATACTTTCCGTGCTCGTAGTTTTGCGGAGAAGTATGTTTCATTTAGTATAAGTTCTGATGGAAAAAAACGGACATCCTGCTCTTAATCGGGCAACACTTGCCGGTGTATTGGTGAGTATGGGTATAGTGTTTGGCGATATTGGTACATCACCGTTATATGCCTTGAGTGCGATAATAGGTGATCGGGTTATCGAACATGATTTAATACTTGGGGCATTATCGGCAGTTTTTTGGACATTGACATTTCAAACCACGCTGAAATATGTACTCATTACGTTGCGAGCTGACAATAAGGGCGAAGGCGGCATCTTTTCTCTGTATGCTCTTGTGCGACGATTCGACAAACGATTAGTTTTTCCTGCAATGATAGGCGGTGCATTCTTGCTTGCAGACGGCATTATCACTCCTCCGATTTCAGTGTCTTCAGCAATTGAAGGTCTGCAAATATATTACCCCCAATTAGACACAGTGCCGATAGTGATAGTAATTATCGTTTTCCTTTTTACTTTACAACAATTCGGAACTTCATTTGTAGGTAAGTCATTCGGACCAGTGATGTTATTATGGTTTGGTTTCATGGGTGCGATAGGTCTTATGGCACTTATGCAGCGTCCTGAAGTACTAAAAGCTGTAAATCCGTATTATGCAATTCACATGATTACTCACTTTCCTCATGGTTTTTGGATCTTGGGCGGAGTGTTTTTATGTACGACCGGTGCGGAGGCATTGTACTCGGATTTGGGTCATTGTGGCAGAGAGAATATTCGGGTGAGTTGGATATATGTCAAGATCTGTTTACTGCTGTCGTATGCGGGGCAATGTGCCTGGCTTTTGTCGCTCGAAGGAAAGCATCTTGGCACTATCAGACCATTCTATGCGATTATTCCGGAACCTTTGTTAATTTTTTCGATAGTACTTGCAACTGTTGCAACTGTGATAGCAAGTCAGGCACTTATCAGCGGTTCCTATACTTTGATAAATGAAGCCATGCAGTTAAACTTGTGGCTGCGTACCAAAGTTTCTTTTCCGAGCGATGTGCGTGGGCAGATATATGTGCCTCGAGTAAATTGGTCATTGATGGTAGGCTGTATTGCAGTGGTACTTTATTTTCAGCGTTCTACGAATATGGAAGCTGCCTATGGTCTTGCAGTTACCATTACAATGATAATGACCACGGTGTTGGTGACGGTCTATTTACTCCAGCAAAAAACCAATAAAATCCTTGTTGGTCTTGCATTAATTCTTTTTTCTACGATCGAAGGTTCATTTCTCATAGCAAATGCTGCCAAATTTACTCATGGGGGTTGGGTGAGCGTAGTGATTGGCGCAGTCCTTGCCGTGATGATGTATATACTTTACCGAGCACGTCAAGTTAAGCGTCGCCTGACAACGTTCGTGCCTTTGAATCAGCATTTGCCGACATTAGTAGCATTGAGCGAAGACGAAACTGTTGCAAAATATGCCACTCATTTGGTGTATTTAACAGCATCGTCTGTGGAAAATTATGTGGAACAATTGGCTATTGATAGCATCATTCGCCGTTCGCCCAAACGTGCTGATATGTATTGGTTTGTGAACGTGAATGTTACTGATGAGCCATATCAGATGAGTTATAAAGTAACAACATTAGCTCATAAAGATGTTATCTATGTTCGTTTTAATCTTGGATTCCGTGTGGAACCGCGTTTAAATTTATTTTTCCGATTGGTTGTGGAAGATATGGTGCGTCGAGGAGAAGTGGACATCAGCAGCCGTTATCACTATGCAAAGAATGCAGGGGATTTTCGTTTTGTCATCTTTAAATCGTTCCTGTCAAATGACAATGAATTACCCGCAGGGGAGAAATTAGTTATGGATATGTACTTGCAGTTACAGAAGTTGGCATCACCGGCTCAAGAGTTCTTCGGATTGGACACAAGCAATGTCACTCTTGAGAATGTTCCACTGCTGATTACACCTCCGCCAAAATTACCGTTGGTACGAGAAGCATGACGATGGCGTGGATGTAGAGAAAAGAACTTCATACTTCTATGATAATCGCAGGTAGTAACAGACTCGTTTTTTAGCAAGGTAACAGTAGAATTAGCTTGTGGTTTAGGTAAATTTAGTATTTTTGCAATCTTTATTGCAAGCGGATGTGGCGAAATTGGCAGACGCGCCAGACTTAGGATCTGGTGGGGCGACCCGTGAGAGTTCGAGTCTCTCCCTCCGCACACTTATCTTTTCTTTGATTCATTTATTCAGGAATTCAGTTTGGAAACGAATGTAGAAGTCAAAAATGACTCCACACGCATAGTGAGTTTTACCTTGACCGCCGCCGACCTTAAGCCCCATTATGAAACAGCTTACAAAAATGCGCAACGAGACTTTCAGTTACCCGGTTTCCGTCGCGGTAAAGTGCCAATGCAAATGATTAAAGCGCGATTCGGTAAATCTATAGAAATTGAATATGCCGGTGAAATTGCCAATGAAGAATTCCGAAAATTTGTTGAAGCAAATAATATTGAGTTGATGGGCAGCCCCAAATTGGTTGACATCAAACACGATGATTTTGGCGGTGTGACCATTGCTGTCGAATACCAAGTAATACCCGAGGTGAGCGTAGATGGTTATACGGGTCTTTCACTGCGTAAACCAATTCTTGTTGTCAGTGATGATGATGTTGATGCTCAAATGGATAAACTTCGACTTGAAAACAGCACCATTGAACCGGCGGAAAGCATTGAAAATTCTCTGGCTTATGTTGATGTTGAATGGCTGGAGCTTAACCCTGAAACCGATGAACCACTTGATAACGCTCAACCGGAAACGGCAAACTATTTCCTTGATTCCGAAAAAATGGATCCCGAATTGCGCGATACACTCATCGGCAAAAAACTCAATGATGTTTTTACGTGGGTAGGGGAAGCGGAAAACCCGGATGATTTACCCCCACGTTATTCGGGAAAAATTATCAAGGTTCAAAAAGTTGTTCTTCCTGAGCTTACAGATGACTATGCAACACAAATATCGGGTGGGCGCTTCACTAGCGTAGGTGATCTTGCCGCTGATGTTCGTTCTTTCCTCGTACGTGGGTCAGAAACTAAAGTTCGTGAAGAACTTGAAATGCAAATCGTCAGTATTATGACAGATAAAATTGAGATTGTGCCTCCTGATGCTCTGGTAGAGCATATTGCCAAAAATAACTGGGAAGAATTTAAGAAACAACAGAATTTGCCTAAAAAACTCAAGTTTACCGGTGAAATTAAGTCGTTTTTTATGTCACAGGCAATACGAACAGCAAAATGGGAACTAATCAGTACAAAAATTATGCAAGATGAAGCATTAGAGGTTTCTGATGCTGATTTTGAAGATACACGACGTGCTATACTCGCTATATCACCGGAAAGTGATGTAGAATCGGTTATTGCGCGTCTCCGTCAAGACGATAAATATATGATGGGAGTCCTGCATAAAAAAGTGTTCGATTTGATTATAGAGAAAGCACTTCTTAATGAAGTACCTGCGGAAGAGTTCTATGATGAATCATTTATGCCTCGTCAGTTCGATGATGCGATGGCAATGATGGGTGGTGTGATGGAACACGGTGATGATGATACCGGTGCCGAAATCATTTCTGATGAAGAAAAAGAAGCATAATCCGGTTCCGATAAATAAAAAGTAAGTGCTGTTCGTCCAATAATCATATAGTAACGATGACAAAACTGTTCTTTTGAACAGTTTTGTCATTTATCACCTCCATTATATTCGTTGATACTCTATGATGAACAATTTAGTCCCCATGGTAGTTGAGCAAACAAGTCGTGGCGAGCGTGCCTATGATATTTACTCAAGACTTCTTAAAGAACGTATTATCTTTATCGGCACTCCGATTGATGATTATGTGGCAAGTTTGGTTGTAGCTCAATTGTTATTTCTTGCAAGCGAGGATCCCTCAAAAGATATAAATGTCTATATAAATTCTCCCGGCGGCAGTGTAAGTGCAGGTCTGGCAATTTATGATACGATGCAGTTTGTAAAGCCTGATATCTCAACAATATGTATCGGTATGGCTGCCTCAATGGCGCAAGTGCTGCTTTGTGCCGGCACAGCCGGAAAACGCTATAGTTTACCGCATTCCCGCATCATGATGCATCAGCCATTAGGGGGAACACAAGGACAAGCATCCGATATTGAAATCTATACGCGAGAAGTAATGCGTACACGAGATACACTCTATTCCATTATATCAAAGCACACAGGCAAAGAAGTTGCCACTATCTTGAAAGACGCAGACAGAGATAATTATATGTCTGCTCAAGAAGCTCTAGAGTATGGTATGATAGATAGAGTGTTGGAGCGCTCACTCGGAAACGAAGTGAAATAAGTAGAATACAACATTTTGAAAGAGCTCTTATCAACAAAGACCTCTGTCCTTCAAGACAGTAGGTCTTTTTCATTATCAGTTCAATAAAATTGGTTTAGTTTTTGCTTATTTTCTAAGCCTTTGTGGAAAAACTACAAAATTAAATACATACAGATACTATGAAAAAAGATAAAACAAAGATTGACAATGAATTAGCATGTTCTTTCTGCGGGCGTGAAGCGCAAGAAGTCGAAAGTCTTATAGCAGGTGAAGGGGTGTATATATGCGATGTATGCGTACAAGGTTCATTGGAAATAATAAACCGAAATGCAAAACAAAAAGAAAAGCAGTGGACCAAAAGCATTAACAAATTGCCTAAGCCATCGGAAATGAAAGCAATGCTTGATGAATATGTCGTTGGGCAAGATTCTGCAAAAAGGACATTAGCCGTTGCTGTTTATAATCACTATAAGCGTATTCAATCCCATTCATTGATTGGCTCACATGCGGATGTGGAGATTGAAAAGAGCAATATTCTTATGGTGGGACCAACGGGCACCGGTAAAACATTATTAGCGCGTACACTGGCAAAAATTCTGGATGTACCATTTGCAATGGCTGATGCAACCACAATAACCGAGTCGGGTTATGTAGGCGACGATGTGGAAACGGTATTGGTACATCTTCTTCAAAATTCTGATTATGATGTAAACAGAGCCGAGCGTGGAATTGTCTATATAGATGAAATTGACAAAATAGCGCGAAAAAGCGATTCGGCAAGCATTACACGAGATGTTTCCGGCGAAGGTGTGCAGCAGGCATTACTGAAAATTCTGGAAGGAACATTAGCAGGTGTCCCGCCCAAAGGCGGGCGAAAACATCCGGAGCAAAGTCTTATTTGGGTCAATACGCGCAATATCCTCTTTATATGCGGTGGTGCATTTGATGGAATGGAGAAAATCATTGCTCGTCGCATCAATAATCGAACCATTGGTTTTGTGAGTGAAGGCAAAGAAACCATTGAAGAAGGATATGATATATTGCAGCATACAGAGCCGGAAGATATTCAAAAATTTGGGTTTATACCTGAGATAGTCGGGCGTTTGCCGGTAATAGCACCTTTAGAACCATTAAGTGACCAAGCAATGTTAGACATTCTGCAAAATCCGAAGAATGCGCTCGTTCGACAGTATCAAAAGTTGTTCTTAATGGAAGGAGTGGAGCTCTCTTTTGAACCGGGAGCATTAACCGCAATTGTTGAAAAAGCTAAAACCCGTAAGACAGGAGCACGTGGTTTACGTGCAATCATGGAAGAAGCAATGAATCCGGTAATGTACGATATACCTGACAAAAAACATGTGCGTCACTGCATTATCACTCAAGATGTTATAGAAAAGGGTACAGAACCGATTTATGAAGTATCGGCTCACAGAGAAAGCGTGAGAACAAGTGCCTAAACAACATCAGCATCTTTCGCATAATCGAATCTACGTACAATGCTATGTAGCTCATTTGAATAGACTTCGCTTATGTTACTTGTCTAAATGAAAAAAAGTTCACGAAAAAGTACTTGTAAGGCAGTAAATTATGCCGTAAATTGCTTATCCTCGTGAAATAGTATGTTTAATTGAAATACAAAAAGGGGAATATACAGATGAAACGAACTCGACAAATTTTGGGCTGTGTTGCAGTCTCCTTTATTGTTGCTTTTTCTACTACTCCGATGAAGGCGCAACAACGCACCGCAAATCCGGGTAAGCCATTATCCCCCAAAAAAGTATTTAAAGATGAGTATTCGGAATTCGATAATGAAGAAGCCCCTGAACCCACCGGTCAAGAATTAGTAAAACTCAAACTTGAGCATGCTCGGCAATGGTATATCAATGGTCTTAGTTTGATTGAAAGAAAAGACACCACACATGCTGCCGAATATTTTGAGGAAGCAATGTTAGTGCTCAATGAACTTGTCAGCTATCCGGGAATTGAAAAAAATGAGGACTTTTTAGACCTTGCACAGTCAATTATCGAAGACTATGAAGGTTTTGTTGATGATATAGACAATTTACCGTCTGCATCAGCTGCGTTCGTGTTGCGTGAAAAATTATTCCAAGAAGTTGATGCTTATGCGCGCAACAATGACAATAAAATCAATATTATACCTACCGATTCTGTTGGAAAAACTCATGTAAGGAGTATTCCCGGCACCACCGTTCCAATAACCATAAATGATGCAGTAGAAAAAAGTGTTGCCTTTTTAACACAAAATAAAGGGCGCAAGTTCTATCAGCGATGGTTAGAACGTAGTGGACGCTGGTTTCCTATGATGAAACGAATTGCCAAAGAAGAAGGAGTACCGGAAGAGATTGTTTATTTGTCAATGATGGAAAGCGGTCTGAATCCCAATGCGGTTTCTCGAGCAAAAGCCGTTGGATTGTGGCAGTTTATGCAATCCACAGGGGAAATGTATAATTTGCGTGTGACACGTTGGACAGATGAACGTCGCCATCCGGAAAAATCTACCAGAGCAGCAATGCGCCATTTACGTGATTTATATGGTGATTTTGGAGATTGGCATCTTGCTTTAGCTTCTTATAATTATGGTCCGAATGGTGTAAGAAGAGCTATCAAAAAAACGGGAATGGATAAGCCCACTTTTTGGGATGTTGTTCCACATTTACCGAAAGAAACTCGCAATTATGTTCCTTTATTTCTTGCTCTTACGATTGTAACCTCAAATCCGGCAGAGTATGGTTTCGATGTAGAGCAGATTAAATTTGAGCCGGAACATACCTTTGAAACTATGATAGTTAATGAGCCGGTTGCTTTGTCTGTTCTTGCTCAATGTGCAGGAGTAAGTTTGGAGGAATTGCGCAGTCTTAATACAGAATTGACGGGTATCAGTACACCACCCGGTAAACCTTACGAAATACGTTTGAAAACCGGTACTTTACAAACATTCCGTGAAAAATATGCAGCCCTTAATGATGAAGATAAAAGACCTTGGTTAGATCATGTTGTTCAGAAAAAAGAAACTCTCTCTTCCATTGGACGCCGCTATTCTGTGGCTGCACAACACATAGCAGATCTCAATGGCATAAGTGATGCTTCTTCAAAATTACGTCGCGGAGCAGTATTGCGTATTCCACTTACTACCGCACAACGTGAAACACTGCTTTCGCAGCAAAATGAACAGCAAATTATTGCACAGAATAGTGTTTCGGAAGCGCAGAGTGCTGCCCCCTCAGAACAGAATAGTGTAGAAGTATCAAATACGGCTTCTGCATCGCAAACCATTATGCCTGCTATTTCTTCCCGTAGCAATGATGCTTCACAACAAAAAGTTAATACGGCTCTTCCCGTGAGCGAAAACCAAAACCCGGATCAGCAATCTGCAAAACGTTTTGTAAAACACACCGTGAAGCAAGGTGAAAATTTAAGCAGCATTGCGCGCGCCTATGGTGTGCGACTCTCCGATTTGCGACTCTGGAATAATATGGCTATCGGCTCAGAGGATATTCGAATTGGCGATAAACTTAATGTTGCGGAAGAATTCGGCACAATGAAAACTGCGGTTATCGAAACATCTGCTCAACAAGAGAAGTCAGCGCAACGCAGTGAAAAAGGTACTCATACTGTCAGTAAGGGTGAAACATTGGCGCAGATTGCCGATGAATATAATATTGCATTATCAGATCTGCTCCGTGCAAACAAAATGTCGCTTAATTCTACATTAACCGTAGGGCGTACACTTACCATACCTAATGGTGTTGAAAGTAAAAATGATACTCGTGCAAAAATGTCGGCTTTCGCATCTGCTGATGGTAAAAAATTAGAACATAAAGTGAAGTCCGGTGAAAATATCGGTATCATTGCAGCAACTTATGGCGTTGAAATTAATGATATTCGTCGTTGGAATCCAACAATTGAGGGCAACAGAATCATTGTAGGTGAAAAACTTACCGTTTATGCTGAACGCAGTGCAAAAGGTAGTTCTTTTTCCGATAATAGCAAAACGGAGTCATTACCCAAACATTATATAGTGCGTAAAGGCGATTCACTTACAGAAATAGCTGAAAAGTTCGGTGTAAGTGTACAAACCCTCCGAAAAAAAAATAAGTTACGCTCTGATAATGTCTTAGCGGGACAAAGAATACGGATTCAATAGCAAAATTCACCTCCGATTATGTAAAAGAATTTTGTTGTGTTGAATAACTGCGTAACTTTGTATCCGAAAATGTAAATGTAGTGACTTATCCTACCTTGTATCAAGGTTATGGGCTGTCATGTTTACGTGAGTAGCAATACTCAAAGACATGTAGGACAGACACATTTTGATACCTTCCGGCATTTGCTCTTCCACTGTTTTTTCTTTGACTGTTAGAAGAAAGAAGGAGCTTACTGCCATAGAATATCGCAATGCAATTTTTAATTATCAATGTTTATCCATTCTTTAACAACACTCATTAAGAGACCATGCCTCAAGAAAACTCCTCTAAGCGTCAGCATCCGCAGCGTGCCGGCGTAAGCATGCGCCATCGTACGAATACGACTACGGCAAAACAAAAAAAAGATACAAATCCTCCTCCGTTGGAAGAACAAATTCAACAAGCACCGCCGGAGATAAAGCCGGCACCTGTTATGGCTGCTGCACCACCTGTCATTACTCAAACATCGGTGCCCGTTCTCAGTATCACAGAACTGAAACAAAAAAAGATAATTGAACTTACCCATATTGCAAAAGAATTGGGTATTGAGGGATATTCAGATCTTCGTAAACAAGAACTCATCTTTCAAATTAGTGCAGCTCAGGCATCGCAACAAACGCGTGAACAAAAAATATTCGGCACTTTCTCTGAAGGTGTTCTCGAAGTAATGCCCGATGGTTTTGGGTTTCTTCGGGCTGCCGATTATAACTATTTACCTTCACCTGATGATGTCTATGTTTCTCCTTCTCAAATCAAAAAATTTGCTTTAAGAACGGGTGATACAATTCGTGGCCAAATACGTCCACCAAAAGAAGGCGAGCGATTTTTTGCTTTACTCAAAGTGGATAGTGTGAATTTTGTTGAGCCGGAAGTAATGCGTGACCGTACTATCTTTGATAATCTCACGCCACTTTATCCAACAGAAAGATTAAAATTAGAGACAGTTCCTAATGAATATTCTGCCAGAATTATTGATTTACTTTCTCCGATTGGAAAAGGGCAGCGTGGTTTAATTGTTTCTCCGCCCAAGTCAGGAAAAACCGTTATTCTCCAAAAATTAGCAAATAGTATTGCTCGTAATCATCCTGAAGTGAAACTTATTGTCTTGTTAATTGATGAAAGACCCGAAGAAGTAACTGACATGGAGCGTTCTGTGCGTGCAGAAGTTATTGCTTCCACATTCGATGAACCACCCGAAAGACATGTGCAGGTCGCTGATATGGTGCTTGAAAAAGCTCGACGACTTGTTGAAGCCAAACAAGATGTGGTTATTTTGCTTGATTCCATCACACGTCTTGCAAGAGCTCACAATACCGTGGTACCACATTCCGGTAAAATTCTTTCCGGTGGTGTGGATGCCTATGCTCTTCACAAGCCCAAACGATTTTTTGGTGCTGCCAGAAATATCGAAGAAGGAGGCTCGCTCACCATTATAGCAACCGCACTTATTGATACAGGCAGTCGTATGGATGAAGTAATTTTCGAGGAATTTAAAGGAACAGGTAATATGGAACTTGTCCTTGATAGAAAACTTGCCGAACGACGTATATTTCCCGCTATTGACATTAATAAATCAAGCACAAGACATGAAGAATTACTTATGTCAGGTGATGACTTAAATAAAGTATGGATTCTGCGCAAAGTTCTTAATGAATTAACACCTATGGATGCTATTGAATTAGTGACTGATCGTATGAGCAGTGCTAAAAATAATCGTGAATTTTTACAAACACTCAATAGCTGATAATTGTGTTTTCTTCTTGATTTCATTAAGCCGTTTCTACATTGAAGCGGCTTTTTTTTTGCAATATCTTCCTCCTTTGGGTACACATACTCTTTACTCCTTGCAGCATCTCGGATATTTGTTGCATCTAAGTAAAAAAGTTATTATATTGTTTATAGGAGTTACTATGAAAGCGGTTATTTGTACAAAATATGGTGCACCCGAAGTACTTGTTATAAAAAATGTGGAAAAACCACAACCAAAAGATAATGAAATTCTCATAGCAGTTAAAGCAACCACGGTAAATTCCGGTGATGTACGCATAAGAGGTCTTATTGTCGAAGGATTCTTGCGTATTATTATGCGTTTGGTGCTTGGTATCACAAAACCGCGTAAACCAATATTGGGCACTATTGTTGCCGGTATCGTAGAAAAAGTCGGCAAAAATGTCACGTCTTTTTCACCGGGAGATGAAGTGTGCGGCAGTACAGGTTTTTCTTTTGGTGCTTATGCCGAATATGCAGTCATTCATGAACAAAGCACTATTATTCATAAACCTACAACAGCAAATTTTGAAGAATCAGCGGCTATACTCTTCGGTGGTATGACAGCTCATTATTTTTTGCATAAAGCAGGAATTAGTACAAAAAAGAATCAAAAGATATTAATTTATGGCGCTACCGGTTCAGTGGGCATAGCGGCAGTGGAAATTGCTAAGTATTATGATGCACATATAACAGCAATGTGTAGCGAAAAAGGAGTGGATTTAGTAACACAGCGTGGCGCGGATGCTATTGTTTTATATACACAAAAGGACATACAAGATTTGCAAGAGCAATATGATTGTATATTTGATGCTGTAGGAAAAATAACAAAAAAACAATGTAAGCATTTACTCAAGCAAAAAGGTGCATTTTACACTGTGGGTGGACTGGAAGTTGCCAAAGAAACAAAAGAGCAATTATTGTTTCTAAAAAAACTTTATGATATGTCATATATTCGAGCAAATATTGATAAAATCTTCACATTTGATGATATAGTACAAGCCCATCATTATGTTGATACAGGTAGAAAAAAAGGAAATGTTGTCGTTAAAGTAAGTAATGAGGAAGTAAATATTATATCCAAAAATGTTGCGGAGGTAAAAATATGAAAAAAAAGAGAATATTTGTAAGTATAAGTGTATTCTCTAATGTACTTATCTTTGTTATTGTATTGGCAAATTACCGAATCAAAGATGTTGCGGAGAGTTTTATATCTGACAATACACAGCTATTGCCAAAAGTAAAAACGGGATTATTGTTGGGAGCAGGTAAATATATGGAAAATGGAGATATTAATGAGTATTTCTCTAAAAGGGTACAAGCCGCTGTCACACTCTATGAGAGCGGTAATATTCGCTACATTCTTGTAAGTGGCGATAATAGCACACAAAATTATAATGAACCATTAGATATGAAAAATTCTCTTTTGGAACATGGCGTGCCGGAACATAAAATTATTCTTGATTATGCCGGTTTTCGTACTTTTGACTCAGTTATTCGTGCCAAAGAAATATTCGGACAAGATTCTTTTATCGTCATATCTCAAAAATTTCATAATGAAAGAGCTGTGTATATAGCAAGAAATTATGGCATCGCAGCATTTGGCTATAATGCCGATGAAGTCACTTCTTATATCGGATTTATGACAAATGTCAGAGAAATCTTCGCAAAAGTAAAAGTGTTTATAGATACTGTCTTTGATACGAAACCAAAATTTTTAGGTAAAAAAATTATTATTCAATAAGTTGCTGTTTATATGGAAAAATATATTGTGTTGTTTGTCTTTTTTACAGTGTCATTATATTCTCAAAGCTATGATAATACTGCTGTTACAAATAAATCTATCATATATGCTTTACGGCTAAACAAGGGCGATGATATTAAATATAGTTTGGAGCAATTTGCCAAAAAAAATAATATTACTTCCGGCTCACTCTTGACTTGTGTGGGAAGTGTGCAAAAGATGGCTGTGCGGTTTGCCATGAAAAATACTGTTGATACCGTGATTGGACCTTTAGAAATCGTATCAGTAACAGGAACAATTGCTTCTTCCGGTGTTCATATACATATTGCAGCCGGAGATGAGAAAGGTAAAGTGCAGGGCGGTCATCTCGAACATGGCACTACTGTTATGATGACTGCTGAAATTGTGATTATGACATATCCCGAAATACAATTTCAACGCAACATAGATCAAAAAACAGGTTTTCCGGTTCTTCACATTGAACAAAAAGAGCAATGAAAGCGCCATATCCATTTGTGAATATTCATACGCATCATCCTTCTATATCATTCCATGAAATTATCAATTGTGATATTGTGGAAAATGTACCTAATGATGATAAAAAATTATATAGCATTGGTATTCATCCTTGGAATGCTTCGTATCTTTCGTGGAAAAAGTGGCAATCTGTTGTAGAAAATTATGCTTCGCATCCTTCTGTCCTTGCCATAGGCGAAACAGGCATTGATATTTTACGCGGTACATCGAAAACGGAACAGCAAGATATTTTTTTGGAACATATACGTATAGCCGATTCTTGCAATAAGCCATTGATTATTCATTGCGTTCGCGCATTTAATGAAATTATTGAATGTAAAAAAAAGAGCAAATCAAAAGTTCCGTGGATTATTCATGGATTTTCTTCACGACAGACTATAGCTGATGAACTTCTTGAACATGGTTGTTTCTTATCTTTTGGTGCTGCAATTCTTCATAATAGACCGCACTTAGAAAAAATATGTAAAACTGTACCGGAAAATATGTTTTTTATTGAAAATGATGACAGCGCTCTACCTATTTCTTTAATCTATGAAAAAATGGCTGATATACGTTCTGTTTCCGTTGATTATTTGCAGCTAAAGCTCTATGAACAATGGCATAGAATATTTCTTCATAAAAATATGTAAAAAAATCCCTCACACTATAATTCAATATGAGGGATAATAAAATAGTGTACTTTCATTAATATGCAATAAGAATTTTTTTTGTATAATGGGCGGTACCTGCTTTAAAGACTAAGACATACACTCCTGCTGTCAGGTCTTGCACGGGAATAGTAGCGTCCGCCCACGCACCATTTTGATTTTTTTGTGCAAGCTGTGAAATATCTTTTACCATATTTCCCATACTATCATAGAGCAGAAGTGAGAAATCGGAAGAAATACTATAAAGTCCATAGATTCTTAGGTTAATGTCATTTTTGGCAGGAACGGGCTTGACATCAATAAAAAGATAAGGATTGCCATTAGAGCCGTCTTCGACATTCGTAGATTGCTGAATAGTGCCACGGAAAAGACCAAAAGTAGATCCGCAATAGATCGTCGTAGGATCGGAAAAAGAAATATAACGACAGTCTTTATTGACATCAATTAATGCTGTAATTGTGGAATCAATGTTCCATGTCTGCCCATTATCGGAAGAATACATAAACTCTGTCCTAAACGACCCCGTAAAGATATAAGGAGATGATTTGAACCCTTGAATTAATGTCGGGACAGAAAGTTTTATAGGTAAATTGGTTGTATCATCATTGAATTGCCAAGACCTTCCGCCATCGGTAGTTTTTCCGAGTAATGTGATAGCGGCATAATAATCATCCGTGCTGTCAGGGAAACGTCTTCCATAAGCAAGTCCATTCATTTCATCATAATAAAAAACAGAATTGATTTCATCACCTATAAATATAGATGTAGTTGGGTTATAATAACAGTTATTGCTTAATTGAATGCTGTCCCAAGTTACACCGAAATCCCTTGTGAAATATTGCCTACAATCAAAAACATTATGCGCAATCATATACTGAGGGCTGACACATTGTGCATAATTGAACAAATAATGAAAACGCTTTTCTTGTATATTCCATGTTTTACCGGCATCGGTAGTAAGAGCGACAGTGCCATAGGTACCTACCGCAATGCCATAATTTCCTTTGCAATCTATATGTCGAAAATTCCAATACTTTTTTTGTTGCAACTTTTCCCAATGTTTACCTCCATCAATAGTTCGTACAATAAGTCCACTATCTCCGACACCAATAATGGTTAAAGAATCGCAATAAGAAAATGACTTTACACGAGCAAAATCATTAAAAACTCTTGAGACATGAGAAACGGTATCTTTGTGCCATGACAATCCTCCATCGTTTGAAGTTCGGATAACCATAGCATAACGTATTTTGGAAAAGCCCGGATCATCGGGAGCAGGATATTCTTCGATAATAGCCATTGATATATTGTCTTTATTATAAGAATTCAGTGCCGTAATTGTAATATTGGGATCATTACTTTGAATAATATCCCATTGAATAGATTGAGCGGACAGACAAATAATATTGCCCAAAATAAATAATATACAGAATATGTATTTCATAATAAACCTTTCAAAAAAGAAGCCGCTTATACCCGTATAAGCGGCTCTGTGAAATAATACTCATCGCCGCATACTTTATAGGTTTGCGGGTTTGATAAAGTTAGAAGAAAAATTAGTATATATTTCATAGCAATCTCCGGAAAATAGTTACTTCATCATCACACATTCATCATGCCAAACGCCATTGCTTGCTTGCATAATATATATGCCGCTTGATAATGATGGTAATGAAATTTCTTGCATGTCGGTGGAATTGTATAGTGATGAATAATGCCATACTTCTACGCCTGTCAAGTCGAATATTTTTACGGTAATTGCACCGCCATAACCCGTGTATAATCGGGCTATTGTGCCGTCAGACTCAATGCCGAAACGTCCCGTTTGTTGCACACCGCGAAATTGCCATGCACAACTTGGATCATACAGAATTTCATCATTATTGCCGCGCACTATAAGACATTGTTCGCTGTGAATAATATCGGAAAGTGTGAACTTTTCACTTTTTCTGCCATCAGGCGGTAAATAGATTGTACAAGGCAATATAATTTCTTTTTCTTGTTTATTCGGTGAAATACTTGTAAATCGAAGTGCATTGTTGCGAAGAAATACTGTGGAAATTCCCGCATTTGGTGTAAAAATGCTATCACAGCGGACACAGCATGGATCATAATTGAGGGTTAATGTCGTTTGAGCAAGACCCTCGGGAATAATAATTTTCACGGGAACAATAGTGCCGGGTGCATACTGTGCTGTGTCGGATAATTGCAAAGAAATTGTTTTTTCTTGATCATTGTTAATAGTTATAGAAATAATTTTTTCTTCATAACAACCATTAGCATTTGTGCCTCGAACGGTATAAGTGATATTTTCTGACGGTTGTGCTATCGGATTGGCAATAGTCGAATTATTGAGATATATACTCGGTGTCCACAAATAACTATCAGCATTATTTGCACGAAGATGAACTGTATCGCCAAGACATATTTCTCTATTTTCTGAAACCGATATTGTCGGCTTTTCATTTACTGTAATAAGAATTTTTTTCGTATCAAAACAATTTCCGGTTTTTCCTGTAACAATATATTCTGTGGTTTTTGTACCAATAAATATCGGATTGGCAATTGTGGGATTATTCAATCCTTCAACAGGCGACCAAGAATATTCTAAAGCTCCTTTAGCTGATAAATGAACGGTATCACCTGCACATAGCTCTCTATTTTCTGATACCGATATTGTTGGTTTCTCATTCACTGTAATGATGACTTTTTTACTGTCGGAACAATTTCCGTTTTTTCCTGTGACAATATATTCTGTGGTTTTTGTGCCGTTAAATATTGGATTGGGAATAGTCGCATTATTCAATCCTTCGGCAGGCGACCAAGAATATTCCAAAGCACCTTTGGCGGATAAATGCACTGTATCGCCCACACAGATTTCTCTATTTTCAGAGGCAATTATTATTGGTTTTTCATTCACAGTAACAAGTATCGTATCTTTACCTTCGCAATTTCCTGATTTTCCTGTGACTATATATTGTGTGGTAGAAGTTCCTGTAAATATTGGATTTGCGATTGTGGCATTACTTAATCCACCCGCAGGCGACCAAGAGAAATTTTCTGCACCGCTTGCGTTTAATTGTATTTGTTCACCTGTGCAAACACTTGTGTCCGCCCCTGCAAAAACGGATAATTCACCACCCAAAGTGACATTGACGGTATCATAATTTTCACAGCCATTGCTGTTTTTTACTGTGAGAATATATTGCATATTTTTTTCGGGCGTGCAAAGTGGGTTTGCACTTTTCGGATTATCCAAATAATCGGCAGGCGACCAAGAATATTCAAAAACGGGAGTATTCATTCTTCCGATGCGCACACTTTCACCCGGACATAATGTATAATCGGGAGAAGGAACAATAGTCGGTTTTTCATAGACCGTCACTTGAATACTATTCGTGTCACAGCCATTGGCATTGCAGCCGATAAATCGCACAGGGAATGTACCTGTGGATAAAAAACGTGTTGTAAATAAAGAATCATTTCCTGTTTTAATGTCGGCATTTTTAGCTTCCCATTGCCAAAGACTTATCGTCGGTAAACTTTCAAATTTGGGTGATAAAGTCAGCCATTCACCCACACAAATACTTGTGTCAAAAGGTAACATTTTCGGCAAATCACATAATGTCGGTATTCGCTTATAATTCGGGTCAAAAACATGATGGCTGAAACTTGGAGAAAAGGTAGCGTCTGTATCAAAGAAAGAATATGGCGGGGAGGGAAGGTCATTGACACTAAATATATGCATTTTTTCAAATATTGGATTATTTGTATGAGATTCTTTAATACGCCAGATAGCGATTGCACGCCATATAGAAATCGTATCTTCTTGAGTTGCAAAATAATTATACCCATCAGGGGCTAATCCCCAACCACATCCAAAACGTACAGTTCCTGAAGGAATGGTTAGAATTTGATATGTATGTGTAATAATATCTATTTGAAGAATAGTATTTTGATTATCGGCAGGAATTTGAGGGTTATCAATCCTTATATATAACCTTCTGCTGTCCTTGGAAAACATACCTGAGTTATATGTTAAACGAAGTTTTGATAAAGGAATATTATTTTTATCTTTTAATGTATCCAAGTGAATAAGTCTTTCAATTTTACCTGTTGCATTATTGAAACTATAAATACTTGAATTTCTTGATTGTTCATAGCCATATAAATATTGTGAATTTGGTGAAAGTGATATTGAGCTTAATTGTTCATAGCGTTCGCTAAAAGACGGACTATACACTATTTTGGATGTATCCGGTTTATCATTGATGATAGGTATGGCAACAAAAGATTGGATCGGAGAATATGTACTTGACACAATCCAATAATCTTTTCTATTTGCATGAATAGTCGTGGTCATTTCCTCGGTGAGAAGAGCTTTGTGAATAATAGTATTGAGAGGATTTTCAACAAGTCCTTTTCCATTGTTTTTGTTCATATCTAATGTGTTAAAAGCAATTGTTCCTTTTAACGAATGGGGTGTGTTTTCAGAACTTATACCGACAAGACTAATAAGAATATATTTTCCACATTCATAATTTGATGGTAAGGCAGTAAATGCTTGTGTTGTAGTTATATTCCCATGGAGAAAATAGTTTGAACCATATTTTTGTGAAAGAATCTTTTCATGTTTGTTATTTCTTAATGTTGCATTAATTGGACGAGATATATACTCAGCACTATACTGATTTTGCATTATAACACCTTGATAAAATAATAAGTTGCCTTTGACTGGGTCGGCAATTGTTGTTCTTCCTTCACTTCCGAAAGGAGGGTTATCACCATTGTTGATATATGCTTTAAATTCTGGTAAAAACCGTATAGCAAGGCGATTACTAAAAAATCGTATATTATGCTCTAATTGAGCATGCAATGATACTATATTGATAAACATCAAGAGTAGAAGAATACAGTATTTCATCATAATTTCCTTTTATTAAAAATGGGAATCGGGCATAAACCCGATTCCCATAAGGTGAAATATTAATCGTCGCCGCATACTTTATAGGTTTGCGGTGTGCAACCCGATTGTATAGAACAATCAATCGTATTTGGATCAGGACATGGTGCGGAAGCTAATTCTACCAGTGTAATTTGACCGGTGGAACTGACTCTATAACAATATTTGGTAACACAACATCCGGCAACATCGCATGGCGATAATTTCATACGATTTATACTGCCGAAAGGTCCGCCTTGTGAACTTGTTTCTTTTTTCCAACAAATCGGTCGGCTACCATAAAGTGTTTGATTACTGTTCAAATTCGTGTGATCGGGAACCCCGCATGGATTGAACATCAGCCCTTTGAGAATAAGAATTCGCTCTGCTTTTGACAATATCGTTTGCATATCGCTTGCCGTATTAAAATTGCAAGGTGCGCAATTCAAATCCGTATTTTGTGATACTAAACTGTCAATTCGGAATATAGGTGTTCCATCTAAACACGGACCACATTGAATTCGATAATACACCGTAAAAATGCAATGTGGATTATCAATCTCAATAACCATGACGCGTTTCTCTTCTGTCGTACCTAATACCGAAGCATTCATTTCACAGATACAAGGCGGGCATGGTATACTCGTGCCACCACAAGGTTGAGCGGAAGAGTTCGTGATTATTATGCAGAGTACTGCAATAAAACTTATGATATATTTCATTGTTTTGTCCTTTTAAAATTATTGAACTAAAAATAATGACCGTTTAAGTATTGCTCCATAATGGACAACACAATAATATGCACCTGCCGCCAAGTTTTGTGTCGGTAATCGGAAAGTATTTTTTCCTTGCCTACATTGTATTTGGGTGGTGAAATGTGCTTTGCCATCCAAACCGATAAGAGAAATCTCCGCTGTGGCTTTTTCATCCATCATAAAAGAAAGCTCTGCTGCTTGCGTAGCAGGATTGGGTGCAATACTCAAAGGATTTGTTTGGTCTTGTTGCGCTTCCTCATCCGTCATATCCGTTTTACCAAGCTGTCGCCATGTTGTGCCGCCATCGGTAGAAACTGAAAGATTTTGATGTTTATCACGAAAAAAGACGGTTTTAGCATTGTCAATGACAGTGCTTTTTTGTTGTGCCCAAGCATTATCGGAACTTATCACAACAATTACAGTGCAAATAAAAAATAGTGTTTTCATTGTTTTTCCTTTCATTAATTATTGACAAATGGGTTCACATCCGACCGGACATGATGGTGTTCCCGGTGAGGAGAATGTATAAGGACCGCCGAGAGGACCTGTAATTGAACAGCATGGGTTTTGCCCGCATGGATCTACATCATAGACAGATGGACCAACATTTCTCCAACATTGCGGTGCGTAAACAGTCCGCGAAGTGCCATTGCATCCTAAATTGGTTAATTGTTGATGAATGGCAATCATTGTTTGCTGCACCAATTGCGCAGTAGTTGCCGGAGGTGTTGCATCATCCGTACAGCAATGTCCGCGAATACTACGGAGGAAAATCTCACAAGTATTATTGTCAAGACATATCCGATAATCAATGTGGACAATAACTAAACAATCATTCGGTAAGCGTACAAAATATTCTGCCGAGTAGGACAAATCTGTGTCCTCACATGGACTGCACGATGTCTGTGCCGTAGTCATTGTTGTTGTCACGATAAGCATACAAAGTACACTTATCAAAAAAAGTATGTGTTTCATAATTTTTCCTTTGTTGATAAATAATTTTTACTTTTTGTTGTATGGTAAGACCATACGCTTTCTCCGCTCAACAGATAGCTGTTGTGCATAAGTAGTGACCGATATGTCCGTAGTTCTACGCAACATCGTAAGCAAATTTTTTCATAATTTAGGATGTATTCATAATCGTACTCCGTATGTATTGTGAATAATACCCCTTTCAGTTATACATTGTCTTATGGCAGATAGTCGTTAGCCATTAGCCATAGTTCGATGTTGGGAGGGGATTTTTTATGTCTGAACATGAATAGTCAAAGCCGATTCGATTATGGAAACGAATCAGTTAAATAGAAGTAAAATAAGGATTTATCGAAGTCTTTGTCTTGATAAAAGCAGAGTGCGTCGTCGCTCGGCGTAAGCGGCGTTTATTTGTATTTCTTGTCCGAAATAATGAGTATGAATCTGTTCCATAGCTCACCTTTTATAGTGAATGGGAGAATTTTGCGGTTGTACAGAGTGTTGGTGAAAGGTCTTTCCACGCAACAGGCGTCAATCACTGAGTCCAACTTACGAAAAAAGATATTGCAATCCAAATTTTTTTTCAAAAAATATTTCTGCCATGAACAGATTATTCAGGATGCATAAAAAAAATCCCTCTTTTCTTTTCAAAAATGAGGGATAGGTTGAGTTATTGTTATGACTTAAGCAATATTATGATAGACTGCTTGTACATCATCGTCATCTTCAATTTTATCTATAAGTTTTTCTAATTCTTCGATTTGTTCATCATTTAATGTTACCATTGTTGTCGGTATTCTTTGCACTTCTGCGCTAATGACATGAATATTCTTTTCTTCAAGTGCGCGTTGCATGTGCACAAATTCACTGTATTCTGTATATGCTGTTATGATATCTTCTTCAATTTCTATATCTTCGGCACCACATTCAATTAATTGCAATTCTAATTCTTCAAGATTGACATTTTCAGCAGATAATTTAAATACTCCGCGTCTTTGGAATAAAAAATCCAAAGCACCGGAGGTGGCAAGAGAGCCACCGGCACGAGTAAAATAACTGCGCACATTAGCAACGGTGCGAGTGGTATTATCGGTTGCTGTTTCTACGACAATAGCCACCCCATGCGGACCATATCCTTCATAGACCACTTCTGCTAAATTTTCGGCATCTTTAGAAACGGCACGTTTAATAGCGGCTTCCACTCTGTCTTTGGGCATATTTGCGCCGCGTGCATTTTGTAAAGCCATACGTAAACGAGGGTTGCCGGCGGGGTCAGGACCTGCAAGTTTTACGGCAATGGCAATATCTTTACCGATGCGTGTGAATGCTTTTGACATTTTATCAAAGCGTGCAAACATTTTGTGTTTTCTTTTTTCAAATATCCGGCCCATAGTTATAAAAAAGTAAAGTTAAACATAATCAATAAATTATTTTTTTCTGTGTATGACATAATATGCAAATTGCGTGAGCGATTGTTTTGCTTGGCTTTCCGGAAAATATGCTAATTGTGCTATGGCTTTCTCGGCTTCGCGTTGTGCTACGGCAATAGAATATTCAATACCACCATTGCGTTTCACAAAATCATGAACATATTCAATGCCTTCATTGGTAATTTTTCCGGATTTTACCAACTTAATTATTTTTTTTGCTTCGGCTGGTTCAACAACCGAACAAGCATGAATAAGTGGCAAGGTCACTTTTTTTTCACGTAAATCATTGCCAACAGGTTTTCCCAAAATGGTGGTGCGGCTAATATAATCGAGAATATCATCGCGAATTTGAAATGCCAAGCCGCAATGTTCGCCATAAAGTCGCATAGCTTCATGCGATTTGATGTCCGGAGAAGCACTCATAGCACCGACTTCACAACAGGTGGAAAGCAAAGAAGCTGTTTTATCGGCAATTATTTGAAAATAGGTTTGCTCATCAATATTTTTTTGCCGACTTTTTTGTATTTGTAATAATTCACCTTCGCTCATGCGTTTGACAGCAGTGCTGGTTACCCGTAAAAAATCATATTCGCCATTTTCGACGGAAATAAGCAATCCTCTTGAAAGAAAAAAATCACCAACAAGCACAGCGGCTTTGTTTTTCCATACCGCATTGATGGATGCCACGCCACGTCGCTCTTCGGCATCGTCCACCACGTCGTCATGTACCAATGTTGCGGTATGTAATAATTCCACCATCGTTGCTCCAATGTAGGAACGCTCTGTGATACCGCCACAAAGTTCTGCCGCCAAGAACACCAAAGCCGGACGCACACGTTTGCCTTTTTGACGCGCAATGTAGCGCACAATCAAATCAAGGAGGGATACATTCGAGCGCACGCTATTGCGGAAATAAGTCTGAAATTCATCCAAATGATACTTCACCGGATGAATAATCTCTTGTAGTGAACCCGCTGAAACGAGGGCTTGTGTAGCGTCGTTTTTTGCCATAAATTTATGCCTGTTTCTATGTCTGTTATAAGAATCTAACAACGAAATTACGGAACTTTCCGCCTGTTTTCGGTAAACTCTTATTACTAACGTATATGTGACAGCTTTCATGAGAATCCCGTTAACCATTCTGTATCTTGAACAAATAGAATACTATGTAGCAAGAATGATTATGCTGATTTTGCGCAACATAGCTTCACCGATCACTCCATCGCACAGTTGTTGCAGCACTGACTGCACTGCCGTATGCGGGGTGATTGTGGTAACGTAGCTTGCAGTATTGTGATCATCGTTTTACTAAGCTTGATTGAATCGGGTTACATAAACGGCTTGTCCGTACCTGTTGCTTCCATTAAGGTTCATATCCGCACACGACGAGCAAAGATTGCAGCATAAACACCTACACTTTTTACCCTGTGATGAATGCCTAAACAAGCAAAAAGATGTATCTTTGAACAAAAGAGTTTTTCTATTGCACGGAACTATGGCTTTTTCTTTACGGACATTCTTTCAATCGCCTCTGCACAAAGTGCCGCATGAACTGCGCGAAGCACTTGTGCGTGAGCTTGATTATAGCAATATACAGAGAACTCATAGATTAGCTCATGCGAATATCTGGCTGACCTTGTTTTCTATTCTGGGAATGGATATTGTTAATATCTATCATGTCACCGATACGGTCGCGCATAAATTCTGGATTATTCATGGTCTGATGTTACTTGCATCGCCGGTGTATTTTTTTGTTGTACCAAAAGTAAAAATACTCAAGAAAGAATTGACAACGTTCCATGCAGTTTTTTCTACGTGTTGGGTATTGTTCATCACATTCTGTGTGGCAATGCTAAGTTATGTAAATGATGTGGTCTATTTCGACATACGTTTTGCGGGTTTAGTGGCTCAAGAATTATTGATGCTGTCCACTTTGTTTTATCATTATAAGACATTGATATTGTGGAATATTTGGGTGTTTGCACTTTTTACTCTTGATGCCAAAACGATGGAATTTTTTGGTAGTGAATATCGAGAAGTTGCCAATATTGTTGTCATATCACTTATACTGTGCAATATTGCAAATCGTTATATGTTGCAATCCAGAATTGAAACATTTCTTTATTCCCAACAAATACTTACAGAAGCTGAAGAACGCAGAAAAATTAATGAACAATTACAAGAATCATTGCAAACAATCACTGATTTACATGCGGAAGTGCAGCATCAAAATCAACGGCTTTCTTACCTTAATCAACAGCGCGATGAATTATTTGGCATAGCCACACATGATTTGAAAAATCCCCTTGCTGCCATTGCGACAAATGTGGATATTTTCAAGTATCATTATGATAAACTCACCATGGGTGAACGTGAACAACGTTTAGATAAAATTGCGCAATTAACTCAACAAATGAGTGAAAAAATCCAATATTTTCTTAGCATTAATGCCGTGGAAGAGCGACTTACCCATAAACAAAGCGTCATATTTAATGCTGTGCCAATTTTCTATGCGACTCTGGAAACAATGCGAGAGTTAGCCAATAATAAAAATATGACTATCCACTCCAATCTTAGTGACATATCATTGATGTTGCGTGGTGATGAACATTCTCTTGCAGATATTCTGACTAATATTATCTCGAATGCAATTAAATATTCACCCCCGCATTCAACAATATATCTGACATGTACAAGCAATAATAAAAGCATTGTGATTTCTGTGGAAGATGAAGGACCGGGCATTCGTAAAGATGAACAGCCGCTTTTGTTTCGCCGTTACAAGCGTTTATCTTCTGTGCCGACCGGTGGTGAATCTTCGTCAGGTCTGGGGCTTGCTATTACTAAACGTCTTACAGAAGAAATTTTTATGGGTACTATAACGTATCATGATGGTCAAAAAGGAGGAAGTGTGTTTTCTGTTGAGTTGCCTTTAGCGTGAATATCTTGAATTTGATATATGGTATAACTCAATATTTACGAAGTGTTATGACAATGTTTGCATAAGTGATTCGCGCCGATATCGGCATTGCCTCCTTTGGTTACGTCTATCAATAATCTTGTGATAATAGGGTGATACAGTTCCATAAAAACGTTTTATGGCTCATGTACTTAGTATTTTTGCCACAATTATTCAATAATGATAATGAAAATAATGCGATATGTTAGTTTTTTCGTCTGTGTGATGTCTTGTGTAAGTGGTTGCGTCACAGTGAAACATCAGGAGCAGCAGACAGTGCAAGAAGATATAAGCGATGTGCGCATCATTATGCAGCGCACGCCTTGCTTTGGCACTTGTCCTGTCTATACCGTTACCGTCACAGGTCGCGGGGATGTGCAATTCATGGGCACACAATTTGTGTCTAAAGAGGGGGAATCACGCAAACAAGTTCCGGTAGATTCTGTGCGCACGCTTATCGGTATGTTCAAAGATATACAGTTCACGACACTCAAAGATGAATATGAGGACAGAGCAATGTCCGATGCACCATCGGCAATAGTCACGTATGCAACAAAAGACAGAAGTAAGACTGTCAAGCATTATCTGGGTGATATGTCGGCACCGGAGCAATTAAAAAAGTTAGAGCAAGCCATTGATCGCATTGCCAAAGTGCATGAATGGGTAGAATCTCCTAAAGAATAGACATTTTTTCCATTTTTCTTTATCAATGTTATGCGTATCAATTTATACTACATAGCTGCCGCAATGATTGTGATGGCGGGGCTGCAACAAACAGTAATGGCGCAAATACCCGGGCGCATCAGTGTGCAGGGTGTTGCAATGAATGAAGGTAAGCCGGTGCAGGGTACATTGCCATGTATTATGCGTATTTATGATGCCTCTGCCGGTGGCAATAAGATATTTGAAGAAAGCAAAACCATCACATTTGATAATGGATTATTCCATGCATATTTGGGTGAATTTATCCCCATTGCCGGATTACAATTTGACCGCCCCTATTGGTTGGCAATTCAATTGGCAGAGGGTGAGCTTTCCCCGCGTATTCAGATGACGACAGTGCCATACGCTTTCATGGCAGGTAATGTGCCCGATAGTTCAATCACGTATCAAAAATTAAGTAAACGCGGCGGTCTGCCCGGGCAGGCATTAATTGCTACCGAAAATGGGGTTGTATGGCAAGACATTGTCAATAAAATCATAGGAAGCCCGCAATTTTATCTTACACCTCGTGATGGCACAGGTAATGTGAAATTAGCTTTGGCTTTCGGTTCAATTTCGGGTGAATATTTAATGGATAACAGCATCACACCTATTAAGTTAAATACTGCCGGTTTAATGCCTCAAGACGGTGATATTTTAACATTTGATGCCAGTGGCGGCGGACGTTTGGAGTGGGCAAAAGCAGCAACAGGCAGTGGTGGCTTTCGCTTGCCTTTCAATGCTAATTATGATAAACCCGGCGACGCTTTTTCTATCAATCATCTTGGTAATGGAACTCCCGGAAAATTTACGATAGCCACCGTTGCAAGCAATTCTCCTGCATTATATGCCGAAAGTAAAGGCATTGGACCCGCATTGTTTTCTCAAGCCGCCGGCACGGGATATGCCGCAGAATTTATATCATTGGCAGCAGCGGGCTCACGTTCAACAGTGAAAGTGGAACATGCAGCCACCGGAGCATCAGTTGAAGCCCGCAATACATCAACCTCGGGCAATGTGGCAACCATTCGTTCCACAGCACTTTCTACCGGTGATAGTGTCACAGCACTTTCAGGGAGCATTACGGCTAATAATCCCGGCTTGTGGGCTTCCGGTATTAGTGGTGTTGTGCGCTCATCGTCCGCGCGACGTGGTTCTGGGGTGTGGGGACATCATGCAGGGCGCGGCGCAGGGGTATTCGGTTCGGCTTTGCGTGGTGTTGGGGTGATGGGACGCAGTACCGACAGTATAGGAATTTTAGGTCAGCATATATCCTTAACGGGCAGATTGCCGGGCATGGCAGCCGTCACCCTGTCTAAGTCAGATTCAGCATCAGCTTTTATGGCTTCTATTGTCCAAGATTCAGCCGGAATCAATGCAAGCGCAGTAGTGGGCATTAATAATACAAAAACAGCGCAAGGCAATGGTATCTGGGGACAACATTTGGGCAATGGCAATGCTGTGTATGGTTCAACAGTGAATGGTACAGGTGTCCACGGACACAGCGCAAATGGCATTGGTGTGATTGGAACTCATACTTCCAATACAGGTATGCAAGCCGGGCTGCATGGTGAGTCATTCTCCTCTTCGGATAATGCGTCAGGAGCAATCGGAATTATTATGGCAACAAATGCCGGAGTAAATGCTGCCGGTGTGCGTGGAAATAATATGGCAACGAATGGTAATGGCGCCGGTGTGGTCGGTTCACATAGCGGAAGTGGTGCCGGTGTGCATGGTGTCAGTACTTCCGGAATTGGAGTCAGTGGTATGGCTAATGGCTCGGGTGCAACCAGTATTGGAGTGAGGGGAGAGTCAACAAGTCCTTTCGGAACAGGGGTTTCCGGCACAGGACAGGGACGTCGAAGTGTGGGTGTAAGTGGTTCTGTCACAGGTGACAGTGCTGTTGCCGTGCGTGGTATCTCGACCAATTCTTCGGCAACATCCTACGCAGGGTATTTCGATGGTAAAGTCAATGTCAAGGGCGAGTTAACGAAAAGTTACGGCGCAGGGACAGCAGGTGAACGCAATGCACTTCCGGTATGCTACGGTACTGTTACAGCAAATGGACTTGTTCTCAATGGTACGCCAAATTTTGAATCTGCTTGGAGCAATGCCGGATATTATACTATCACATTGCCCGGATTGATATACTCCAATGCTGCATATACAACTGTGGTGACTCCCTTAGGAGGCGGTGCGCCTGTTTTTGCAAATGCTAATGAATTTGTGGGCGGTATCCTCCAAATACGTGTCTATAATCTCATGGGAAATTCAGTTCAAAATTCATTTAGTTTTATTGTGTACAAAGCACAATAATTTCTGCACCATATATTTTTTTGCATGATAGATGTACACAACATATCAGATTATTTAGAACAAATAGAAAAATTATGCAATAGCGATTTGCAGCAATCGCAAAATCTATTGGAACAATTGACAGATGTATTGCACGAACATTCATTTAGCGATGCAGTCATGGCAAAAATTTGGCGCACAGCATCGTTTGTGGCTTTTGCAAAAGGGGATAATATTCATGCAAAACAATATGGACTTCGATCTTTAGACTATGCAGAAAAAAGTGGTGATGATGTAGTATATCATGCGGCTCAAAACGCAATAGCACGTTCAATGTATCTTGAAGGAGAATACGCAGAGGCATTACAGTATTTTCAAAACTCACTTCCATATTACAAACAACATAATATCATTGAGTCAATTGCGACCACATTAAACAATGTGGGGTCATGTTTTATGAATTTAGGGTTGTGGAGCAATTCCTTAGAAAGCCACCTTGAAGCATTAGAATTACGACGCAAAATGGGTGTCAATCAACTCACGGCACAATCATTGACAAATATTGGTTTGGTCTATTTTCATCTTGAGGAGTACGATAAATGCCTTGAATACCAAGATGATGCAGAAAAAATTGCTATTGAAATAGGCAATATGGCACTCCAAGCGGCTATTGTTGCTAATAAAGCAATAACAATGTCAAAACAACAGAAACATGAGCAAGCCCTCAAAGAATTAGACCAAGCCATTGAACTGAATAAGCGCATCGGTGACAAACCACGAATTGCTATTGCTTTACTTAATAAATCAGTCATATTCTGTGATATCGCTGATTATGATGAGGCAACAAAATTCGTTGAACAAGCATTGGAATTAGGCGAAGAGGTTGGCGATAAACACACAGTCGCTGTGGGGTTAAATGTGCGCGGAAAAATAGAATACGGTGTGAAAAATTATTCAGATGCCATAGATTATTACAAAAAATCATTGGAACTCGCTCAAAAATTACACATCGTGCAAGAGCAATGTTCGGTGCATCAGAACTTAGCAGAAGTATATGAAAAAGAAAAGCAATGGGAAAAAGCACTTTGGCATTTTCAACAATATTATTTGTTGGAATCACAAAGAACAAAAGAAGCTGCCAACACAAAGTTTAACCATTTCAGTGCCTTGCATGAAGTAGAAAAATTACGTGTTATTTCTGAAATTGAACATACGCGCAATGAAGAACTCACAGGATTACTTGCACAAAGAGATGAGGCACTTGCTCTTCTAGAACAACAGCACACACAATTGGAAGAATTACATCGCGAGAAAAATGAATTTATCGGCATAGCCTCCCATGATTTGAAAAACCCCCTCATCGGTTTGCGCAGTTATGCGACAATTCTTGTTGAAGACTTTGACATTCTCACCGATGAAGACCTTAAAGAAAGTCTTTTAACAATACAATCAACAGCGGACAAAACACTTGCTATTGTCACTAAATTGCTTGATATAAATAAATTAGAATCCGGTAAAACACCCGTCAATCCACAACCTGTCAATATTGCTTTGCTCTTAAAACTTTTAACCAAACAATACTCAGAAATGGCTATTCTTAAAGGAATCACATTAAAAAATGAGCAGATAGGTACGCCTGTCGATGCGTACACCGATGATGTGCTTACCGTACAAATTTTTGAAAATCTTATTTCTAATGCTCTGAAATTTTCTCCGGCAGACACCACCGTTACCGCGCGTATTATTTATCCTTCCTAAACAGCTATGCCAAAAGAACATTTCTTTCGCAGATTTTCCCGCAGTGTTGAATCCGTAAATCGGAAAATTACCTATGCTCTCTTACGATTGTTCCTGCGTAATGTACCTCATACCGTTCCTTTAAACAATGAAAAAGTCAAGCGTATATTGCTTTTTCGCTATGATGCCATCGGCGATATGGTTGTGACAACGGCTGCAATGGACTTATTGCATAAAAATATGCCCGGTATTGAAATAGATGTAATTTGTTCTGAATACAATTGCCATATTGTTCGACATAATCCTCAGTTTAAAAATATATTTATTCATAAAAAAACACTTACAGATATTATTGCACTTATTCGACAGGTGCGTAAACATAAGTACGATGCCGTGTTTTGTTTTGTCTTATTTAAAACTACCTATGCAGGATTATTGGCAAATGTTCTTGCAGGAAGAAATGCATCAAAAATTACAATTCTTTTTGAAGCAAGAAAAGCATTGTATGATGTTTTTTTTAATGTACATATACCATTGCAACGCGATAAATATACGATGGCGGAATTACAGGCACGGATGGTCTGTGATGTTTTTGGCTGGCATTACATAGCCGATACACTCACAATATCTATACCGTTAGGTGAAAGTAATATAAATAATGCCAATATATTCCTTGAAGCGCATCAGATACCATTGCATAGCCCTTTTATTGTCTATAATATTTCTGCCGGCAGAGAATACCGAGAATTTTCTATTGAAAAAAGCAGAGAAATATTAATGCAAACTGCTGAAACATTTTCTTCTGTACCCATAGTCATTATTGCAATTGAAAAAGATGTTCCAAAAGCAGAAAAAATACTTCAGGGACTGCCACAAGGCAAGTACTATATATTTAATAGCAATGACATACTTGATATTTGTGCGGTTGTCAGCCGTTCCGCAATGGTTATTTCTCCCGATACATCATTGGTACATATTGCTTCGGCATACAAAAAACCGACGGTGGCTTTTTATTCTGAAATGACAACATATATTTATGAATGGATGCCATTTAATGTGCCGTTTAGGTTTCTTGTTGCTCCCGATAAATTAGAAATCGAACATATACCTACTGCGGATTGTGTGGAGGCAATTCAAGCCATGTGGGGAGAGGTTAATTCATGATACGATTATTGAGTCCATTCATTCGGCTTATATGGGGGACGTGGTCACAGCCAATACCGCTAAATCCACATACAATTCGAAACATTGCAATTTGTCCGGCAGGAGGTCTAGGTGATTCTATTACCATATTGCCTGTCATTAGATTATTAAAGCGTGTTTCTCCTACTGTGACAATAGACATTGTTACTATTGAGAGAAATGCCATCGTGTTTACTGCCGATCCGGATATTAATGCTGTTCATATTATTTATACCGAAGAAGACTGGAAAAAATTACGTGTCAATGACTATAATATCATTTTTGTTCTTAATTGGATACATATATCCGAGTGGGCAATACGTGCATGGAAAATAGGTGGCTACCATTCTATTCGTGTTACACCTTTTCACGGAAAAAAATACTCCCCACTTTTTTCTTTTCAAGCAAATCCTATTCCTAATCCTCAAAGTGTGACAGATATATATATTGCTCTGGTGGGAGAAGTCTTTGGCATTCAACTATCGGATCAAGAGAAAAATTCATTGCCATATTCGATGACTTTACCACAGTCTGCATTAGACTATGCGAACCACATTATTTCCTCTCTTAATACTCGGCAGTATTGTATCATAAACTACTCATTAATTCATGAAAAAAAACAATGGCATAATGAAGGGTATTGTGCTGTGGCTGAATTATTGCTCACTATGCTGCCCCACCACACATTGTTGATTATTGCAATGGAGGACAATATCAAGGAGGCAAAACAATGTTTTCACGATCTATCACAAGAACGTTGTGTCATTGTGCAGCCGTCAAAGAATTTTCTTCACACCGCTGCTTTGGTACGAAATACAGATTTTCTTTTTACCGTTGATACCTCATTCATACATTGTTGTTCGGCTTTTGGCAAACCTGTTTTTGGTCTGTATATCGGAGAAAAACACAATACGCAACTGTGGGCAGCCCGGAATGTTCCATTTGCTGCCGTAGAAACCGAGAACGGCAACCCCATTCGGACGCTCAGCACAGACAAAGTCATACCTCCACTTGAGCGGTTTCTTCGGCAATATATTGTTGGCAACATCAACGCATAACAATGGCATCTCCGTTTTTTGAAAATCAAAAATTTGGCATGAATTTGTTTGTGTTATTATCATTCCCAAGAAAATTAGCATATTTTCCACATCCAAAGTGTGAGATTATTAAAAAAGTGTTGCATTTTCTTGACAATGTGAAAAAAAACAAACATTATATATTCATGGATTCGTCCGCTGGCTCCCATTGTGATGGCTTGCCAAAGGCGGTTCTTCATTCCAACAAAGGAGTTTACTATGAGCACAACAGAAGACACAAGACAAAGCGTCATGGCATGTAAAAACAAACGACGATGAATTGAGCAGATTTCCTCCGAATTTCCCTCTTCATATCGCGCCTCTTTTTATCTCGGTCGTCACTACATCGGCAAACGCTTTACATTTCTTGATTTAACATTTTTTAATGAACACTGTATCCATTGTAAGATATTTACTGTCTTCGATGTGATAGAGTATTTATTGTAATTTCATCATACATACATAAATTTTATGTTATGGGTGAATACTATTTCTATCATGTATTTTACACATGATAGGCTCTTTTTTTTTACCATACTTCAGAAAAGAAATACAATGCGCTTTCCAATAGTACAAAAAATTATTTTCGGGCAAATTACTCCCGTCATTCGATTAGGAAGACGAAGGCATTTGGAAGAAAAAGATATTCCACCGACGCCGAAGGAATTATATCCGAAGCCAACATCGCAACCATTTTTGAGTGTGAAAACAAAAAATCCGGTTTCATTTATTATTCGCACCTATTTTTCTGCCGGTTTTTCTGCATATTTGTCAATTCTATTTCCATTATTGACTGTGGGCACCGGACTTGCCACACCATATTTTCTCCATGAATTGATTGCATCATTCGGAGATGTAACTATTTCATTAACGATGACATATATATATGCAGGATTATTGGGTGTTGCCGGCATTGCCGATGGCATTTTAACACAACATGGTTATTATTTTAAGCTAATGACGCATGCCCGCATTATTAATGGATTAAATCGTCGAGTATTTGAACAGTCCCTTATGCTGACACGCTCAGAGCGTTTGGCAATGCCTTCCGGAGATATTGTCAATCATTTGGGCAGCGATACAGAGCAAATGGCAGAAAGTTCATTTTTTGTGCCTGATTCAATATATTGCTCCATCGTAACAATAAGTGTGCTTGTTATGCTTTGGTCATATTTAGGCGCTGCTGCTTTATTCTCTTTGGCTGCTTTAGTGCTTATTTCACCATTCTCTCGTGCGCTGGCGCAGCGGTTTACGCGCTTGGATCATGAATTATTAGAATACAGAGATGAGCGAGTGACTCTTATGACACAATTATTACATGGTATTCGGGTATTGAAATATTTTGCATGGGAAAAAAGTGCTGTGCAAGAAGTAGAAAAAGTACGAAGTAAAGAACTTAATGCAAGAATGCGGCTTGCTACGACGAGTGCATTATCGAGCGTTGTCTTTATTTGCACATCAACTTTAGTTGCTTTTGTCGGCTTCGGAAGTTATGTGTTGATGGGTAATACATTAACGGCTCCGGTGGTTTTTGCCTGTCTTTCATTGTTTATTATGCTCGAATTTCCTTTTGGAATGGTTGCTCATATTATTTCGATGATTGCGCAAGCCAGAGTTTCTGCTTTACGTTTACATTCTTATTTTTCGCGTGCAACCCAACCCTTTGAACGGATGCCGGAAATGCCAAAAAATATGCCTGTTAGTATAAATGTTCACAATGTGAGCGTTCATTATAATGGTAGTAAAGCGATAAAAAATGTAAATATTCGCATTGCCGCCGGAGAAAGTGTGGCTATCGTTGGCGAAGTAGGTGCGGGAAAATCAACACTGCTCTTAAGTATTTTGGGAGACACGGATATGAGTGGTTCTGTCACGTATACAGGTGTGCCTTACGGTTATAGTTGTCGCACAGCCTATGTGCCCCAAGAAGCTTTTGTGATGAATGGCACTTTACGTGATAATATTGTTTTTGGTGAATCATTAGATGATGTGCTTGCCGAAGAACACGATTTTAACGCCATACTTCATGATTGTGCTTTAACGGATGATATTGCATCAATGGCAGCAGGTCTTGAGACCGAAATCGGTGAACGAGGTGTGAATTTATCGGGTGGTCAAAAAACTCGTCTTTGCCTTGCTCGAGCCGTTGCAAAACATCCCAATGTTATAATTCTCGATGACCCGCTTGCTGCTGTGGACACAAGAACAGAAACACTGCTGTGCAATACATTACTTTTTGGGCGTTGGAGCAATACTACTCGTATTATAGCTACACATCGTTTGGCGCATTTGGAGCGTTTCGATAAAATTATCTATATGGAAAAAGGCGAGATACTTGCCCAAGGAAATTTTCAAGAAATAGTGGCTGATTCTCCGGAATTTGTTGCATTTTATTCGCAACATATTCATGATGATATTATTCATGCACATGAATCGCCTAAACGGGATGCACAAGAAAATGAATATGATGGGAAATTAATTGAGGAAGAAGATCGTGAATTTGGTGCAATTCATTCGGGCGTATATAAAGAGTATGCACGAGATTTAGGAGGAGAAAATCAACGGCTTCGTCCATTTATTCTTGGTGCTTTGCTTTTGGGGTGCATTGCCGCAACTGTTTTGCCGATTATTCAAACATCATGGTTAGGAATTTGGACGGATATTGTTTCGTCAGGAAAAACAATATTCGGAATACATCTTTCCATTACACCTTTGATGGCAGTCGGTATCTATGGTGTGTTTGGTGTTTTGGTCATGTTGGGGTGGTTCTGGGAAAAATATTTCTGGATGAAAAGAGGTCTTGCCGCCGCACAGCAATTACATGATCGTACCTTGTATGCAGTAATGAAGGCACCGTTACGTTTTTTTGATACCACTCCGATGGGACGAATATTAAATCGCTTTTCTCGCGATGTGAGCAATACCGAAGAAATGGCTAATAATGTAGAAGAAATTGCTCGTAATGTCACAAAATCACTTGGTGCATTACTTGTTATTTTCTCTCTTGCACCTATTGTAGTGTTATGCGCCGTTCCTGCATTGTTCTGGTATTATATTGTGCAAAAAGATTATCGTCGCAGTGCGCGAGAAGCAAAACGAATGGAATCTATTGCACGGTCATTTCGCTATGCACAATTTAAGGAAGTTCTTACGGGTATTACTGTTATTCATGCATTTAAAAAAGAGCAATATTTTACAGAACAATTTTATGATATCCTCACAAATTATAATAGAATGTTTTGGGGAAGTATTATGCTAAATCGTTGGTTTTCCTCACGTGTACCTATTATTGGCGGTATAATTAGCATCACCACTGCAATAGGGGTTGTTATGGCTGTAAAAAATAATGGAATGTCAGCAGGCACTGCCGGTATAGCACTTACATATTCTTTAAGTTTTTGGCAATATCTTAATTGGTCGGTTCGTTCATTCAGCGAAGTCGAATCAAAAATGACATCGGCAGAGCGTTTACGCTATTATGGTACATTAGAACCAGAAGCATCCACAACTGCAAAACCTGTGCAATCTGCATTTATTATTGGGCGCGGCGATATTGTGTTTCATAATGTCAGAGCACGGTATGCGGATAATTTACCGGATGTGTTGAAAGGTTTTTCTTGCACAATACGCGGTGGAACTCGCATTGGCATTATCGGCAGAACCGGTTCCGGAAAAACGACAATTTTTCAGACATTATTCCGATTTATTCCTTTATCGTCCGGATATATTGAAATTGATGGTGTGAATATTGCTTCTATTCCCTTGGAACAATTACGCCGTTCGATGGCGATAATTCCGCAAGATCCTACTTTATTTATTGGAACAGTGCGCAGTAATCTTGATCGTTTCGGGATAGCCGATGACAAAGCGGTGAAGCGTGCCCTTGAGCGCGTGCATTTATGGGAAACTATCGAAGCAATGGGCGGGATTTATGCGCCCGTGCAAGAAAATGGCTATAATTTCAGCCAAGGACAAAGGCAATTACTATGTTTGGCTCGGGCTATTTTAACGGATGCTCGTATTATAGTTATGGACGAAGCAACAGCAAGTGTGGATGTAAAAACTGATGCAATTATTCAGCAAACTATTCGCGAGGAATTTGCCGGTGTTACGATGCTAATTATTGCTCACCGTCCATCATCTATTTCTGATTGTGACCATATTATCGAATTGCGCGATGGCACAATTGTGCGCAATGAAAATCATAGGAAATTGTCGGCATAATATATAATCAGGGACGGATACATATCCGTCCCTTTTTTATATCAATTTCAAGTATATGCAATAAATCCAAGCCATGCATTTACCAATGCGGAAGCTCAGCCATAAGATGGAATCTTGAGTAGTATAGCAATTTTGTCCAATCATCAAGTTGCTCATTAAAAAAAATCCCTAAACATATTTTCCATCGCATTTGGTTTATATAAAGTGATAAACAATAATCTGAGGAAAAAAAAGAGATATAAATATGTTGTCGTGTTTTATAATATATTTATACACTCATGTCGTTTAATCTATTTCCCCTGAAACACTGCCGGTCTTTTTTCTAAAAATGCTTTTGTACCTTCATAAAAATCGTCAGTTCCGCATATTACACCGAATGTTTTTGCCTCATATTCCATGCCTTCTTGTTCTGACATATCAGCAACGGCAATAATACATTCCAGCGCAGCATTGACGGCAAGTGGTGCTTTTGAAGCAATTGTTTTGACAAAATTTTCTGTTTCTACCATTAAATGTTCTTGTGAAAACACAGCATTGACTAAACCAATAGTACGGGCTTCGTCAGCACCAATAATATTTCCTGAAAGTATCATTTCAGCGGATTTTGCTGTTCCTACTAAGCGTGTGAGCCGCTGTGTGCCGCCATAACCGGGAATAATACCTAAATTTACTTCCGGTTGACCAAATTTGGCATTTTCGGAGCAATAACGAATATGGCAAGCCAAAGCAAGTTCGCACCCGCCACCAAGAGCAAAACCATTCACCGCAGCAATAACGGGTTTCCCCAATTTCTCGATTGCAGTAAACACTTCCTGTCCTTTACCTGCAAAAATTGACCCTGTAGCAGTATCACATGTATGTAATTGCGCTATGTCCGCCCCGGCTGCAAATGCCTTTGGTCCTGCACCCGTAATGATAACGGCACGGATGTCTGCATCTTTTTTGATGGCGATGACAGCAGAATATAATTCTTCGAGAAGAGTGGCATTAAGAGCGTTCAACTTATCGGGACGATTAAGAGTAATTATGCTGTAATTCTCTTTTTTTTCGACACTTATAGTTTGATAGTTCATGTGATTCTATGACAATATGAATGAAAAAAGAATGAAGTTATGGCGCAATTTACGATGTTTGGTATTGATTATTGCTCTGGACGATGCCTGCTATTGGGCAAGCATTGTATTGCTAAGGCGTATTTTTGCATAAAAAATAGGAATCTATGAAACAATTATATGTGATACGTCATGCCAAATCGGATTGGAGCAACCCCGAATGGACAGATTTCAGTCGCCCCCTCAATCAACGCGGTTTGCATGCAGCGCCAAAGATGGGTACATATTTGAAATCTTTGAATATTGTGCCGGACATTGTCTATTCAAGCGATGCTAATCGTGCTTTGACCACAGCGCGCTTCCTTGCAGAAAAAGTCGGTTATGATAGTAATGCAATCATACAAAATCATTCTTTATATGAAAGTACACTTGCTCAATATTTATCGGTTATTACTGCTATTGATGATGTTCATTCTACGGCATGGATCGTAGGGCATAATCCCATACAAACATTATTGGTGCAATATTGTACCGATGCGCCAATCTCGCATTTACCCACATGTGCGGTGGCACATATCGAATTCGATATTCCTTCATGGAATATGGTATCGCGTTCATTGGGGACGTTACGCAATATTTATACACCGAAAACATTATGGGGCGATGATGAATAATAAAGGAACAACACTATGAGCGCACCGGATATTAAAAATTTGAATTATCATATACTAGTCTGCGAAGGCAAATCATGTTCAAAACATGGCAGTGAAGCACTCTGGTATATTTTAAAAGAAAAATTAAACAGTAAAAAATATAAACAGAGTATAGTTCAATCGAAAGTACATTGTACCGGTAATTGCAAATTTGCTCCTGTCATTATGGTGTATCCCGATGGTGTATGGTATAAAAAAATTACGCCATCACTTCTAAAAAAAATGATAAAAAAACATTTGAAAAAAGGTACTTTCCTCGCAAAAAAACATATTCTTGGCACCATTCAATCTGATATATGAGCACAACATCAATAACGCGTTGCGGCGCTATCGCAATAATTGGAAAACCCAATACGGGTAAATCTACATTAATGAATGCAATTTTGGGAGCAAAATTATCTATTGTGTCACCTAAACCGCAAACGACAAGAAAAAATGTACTCGGTATTTACACAGAGGAAGATGTGCAGATACTGTTTTTAGACACGCCGGGTGTGCTTACACCGAGATATGAATTGCATAAATCAATGATGGAATATGTGAAAAATTCTATTGCTGAATCTGATGCCGTTATGGTATTGATTGATGCCGTCAATGCTCGTAAAAGTTCGGAGTTTCTGACGCCTGAGTTTACAACAATGTTACAATCATCGGGTTTGCCTGTTTTTTGTGTTTTTAATAAGGTAGATGCTCTGAAAAATCGTCGCGATGTGTTACCATTAATTATTCAATATCAACAATTAGGTCTTTTTAAGGAATTTTTCACTATTTCGGCTTTGGAGAATAAATATGTGGAAGATATGCTTAAAACCATTGCAGGGTATATGCCGGAAGGTGTGTTCCTTCATGATGCGGAAGACTTGAGTACATTGCCCCAGCGTTTTTTTATCTCCGAAATTATTCGCGAAGTTATTTTTCATGAATTTGAACAAGAAATTCCCTATTCGGCAGAAGTACTTATACAGGAATTTAAAGAAAGAGAAATTGGAAAATGGTATATTGCAGCCGATATTATTGTGGAAAGAGATACACAAAAAGCTATCCTTATCGGAAAAAAGGGAGAGAAAATAAAAGCTGTGGGACAAAAAGCACGCATCGCCGCTGAAGAGCATCTTGGTACGGCTGTGTTTTTAGAGATATTCGTCAAAGTAAGAAACGATTGGCGTAATTCCAAAACACAGTTGTCGGGCTTTGGATATTAAAACAATGTTTGCTCTCTTCAATAAGTATGAAAAAAAATGGTTACATACGAGTGTCGTATTCAATCATCTTTTTTTCTTCAAAATCATAAAGAGTTAAGCGGCGCAAACGATAATATCCGGTCCAAAAGTCACGAAGTGTTTGGGCATAGGTACGAAAGGCAGCATCTTTTTCACTTTGAGCAAGCAATACATCTTTAATATCAATTTTACCAATCAGATAGCGATTTTTTGTCATTTCATAGCGTTTCTGTGCAATTTCCTCTGTCTTTTTGGCAATAATGATTTGTTTGTCCAAAAGAATCATTCTTTGAATATGATTTGTTAATTCTTGTCGTAGCAGGTGAATTTGCAAGGTATTGTTGAGTGTCGTGCGTTGCTCTTCTGCTTGGGCTGCCTCTTTGTCATGAGTTGCTCTGCCCCATTGAAATAAAGGCATACCAATTTGTAAAGAAAATGTTTGTCTGTCCAAGAGATTATTGAAGGCACTCGGCACTGTTTGTGCTGTTTGATTAAGTCCCACTGTTGCGGATAATGTGGCATTAAAACTATTGTTGAGGGTGGTTTGTGTTGTGAATCGTTCGGCATTGAGTTTTTGCAATTCAAAATTCCTAATCTCACTTCTGTTACTCAATGCTTTTTCCAAAGCCAAAGCCGAATCAATGCGTAAAACATTGCTGTTTTGCGGTGATTCAATAGCATAATTGTTTGTGGAAATTCCTAATAAAAGCGTAAGATTTTGCTTTGCATTAAGTACATCCAATTGTGCTGTGGACAAAGACATTTGCGCATTTAATAAAGACAATTCATTTTGCAACATGTCATTTTCCGCTATTTTCCCGACAGTATATCGCCCTTGAGATAAGCGATACGTGGAATCATTGATAATGACATTGAGGCGTGCATTTTCCACATTCATTTGAGCCAAATAGACATCAAAGAAACGGGCAACAACATCCATTGCAATATCTTCCATGGCTTCATGGAATTGTTTGCGAGCCATATCTATGATTATTTCTTGTTGGCGAATATCCCAAGAAATCGAATTTAATTGAAACAAGGGTTGGCTTATACCCAATACCAATGGCGATACTGACCATAGCTTTGATGCGTTTTCGCCGAATAAATCAATGCGACTCATAGATGAGCCAATAAATATTTGACCGCCTGTCAGGGGTATTTGTTGTGAAATATTTATTCCGGCTGAGGATTGTGCTTGGCTTTGCGGACGAAATAATAATGAGCCGTCGGGTTGTGGAATACTATTGATGGCGCGCGTAATATTGGGCAATGTACCTTCTAAAGAAAATTGAGGTAAAAGTCCTGCTGAAAATGATTCATAGCGGTGAAAACGATTACGATATGCGCTGCGAGCTATCTCCGCTGACGGTCCCTGCGTTTGGGCAAGTCGCACACATTCTTTTAAAGTTAAGACGGTATTCTGTGCGCATAGTCTAAGTGATGAACACAAAAAAAGTATGAATATTCCACAAATTGTATAATAAAGACGTATGTGCATAATATGTGTAGAATAATGTCGAAAATTCACAATTGTATCGTTTGTTATGCTTCTATTGTTGTCATGATTATTTACTCATAGCGCAAAGCTTCGATAGGGTCATGTTGGGCTGCTCTTTGCGCGGGAACATAGCCAAAACTGATGCCGACAAGAAATGAAACACCAAATGAAATCATAATAGATGACATTGTAACAATAGTTTTTATATCCGCAAATTTTTCTATGCCATAACTTATACTCACACCCAGAATAATACCGACGATTCCTCCTGTCAAACTGATTGCCACTGCTTCACTGAGAAATTGCGTCACTACATCAGCGCGACGAGCTCCGATAGCACGACGAATGCCAATTTCCTTTGTTCTTTCTAAAACGGAAGCCAGCATGATATTCATAATGCCGATGCCGCCGACAAGAAGTGAAATTGAAGCAATAGCTCCAAGCACAAAATTAAAGATAGTCTTGGTTCTTTGTTCTTGTTGTAATAGTAATTCCGGAACAATAATTTCGAAATCAACAACATCATTGTGGCGACGCTGCAACATACGGCGCGTAATATCTGCAATCGTAGATATATAGTCTGAATTATCAATACGAATTATCATTCTGTCCAATTGATGGAAATTATTTTCACCATCGTTTGTTTCTTTTTCTTCATCATTACCATAAGAAGCATTGGCTTTGCGTATTGATTTTTCTGTAATAAATGAGCGATTGGTAAATTTTAACAACATGGTGGTGACAGGTGTGTAAATATCAAGATTATAATCACGAATGCCGAGATCTTTGAGCTGTTTTTCGAGAATAATCCGCTCTTTAAGAACGCCGATTACGGTAAGCCATTCATTACCGCATTTAATTTGTTTTCCTATCGGATCATCGCCGGAGAAAAATTTTGTACGCACACCATGACCAATAACGCATACCGGTTCATGAAGACGTATATGCATATCGGAAAAATGATGTCCTTCTTTCACTTCAAATTCTTTGTCATGAAAAAATGCGGTGTCCACCCCAATCAATTTTCCCGTTCTTTTTAAGCCGCTTCGTAAAAATGTTGTTTCAGAAATTATCTCAGGGCTTACACCTTGCACATGAGGTATAATACGTCGAATGGCATAAGCATCCGCAAGAGTTAATCCGGGACTAAATCGTTTTTTTTCTTTTTTTTCTGCTTCCTCTGCTTCAATGGTTGATTCTTCTTGCTCAATTATCGGCTTCACAATAATATTATTTGTACCGAGCAATTTCATCTGTTCAAGTATTTCTGCTTGCGCACCTTCACCGATTGCCAACATTGCTATGACCGATGCCACACCAAAGACAATACCCAAAGAAGTGAGTAATGCACGTGTTTTATTCATGATAATAGATTCTGCGGCAATTATCAGATTATGGGATGAAAAAAAAGTATGCACTTTATTGCAAAAATGAGTGAATAAATATTATTGTTCATCAATAGTGTCAGGGGGAACAAGATAAATCTCATCTTTTTCTGTAATTCCTGAGGTAATAATCACTTCATTTTCGTTCATAACCCCGAGTTTTACATTTCTTTTTTCTGCTTTTGTACCGGAGCGCACATAGACAAATGATTGCTTTCCTTCGGATCGCACTGCTTCAATTGGGATATACATCACATTGGGTATTGTGGTAATGAGTATGGTATTGCTGGTGGTCATGGCAGGGCGCAGCGTAGAGTCCGTTTCATTAATTTGAATTTTTACTTCAAAGACTTTAGATTCGGAATTTGGTCTTTGTTCGCCAATGTTTGCAACGCTTGTTACTTTGCCCGATAATTTTTTATCAGGTATGGCATCTAAACCGATTTGGACGATTTGATTCATTTTTATTTTTTGTATATCTACTTCGTTGATGTAAGTAATTGACTCCATTACAGATAAATCGGGAAGTGTGGCAACGGTCGGATCCCATGGACTTATTGTAGAACCAACAACTCTTTTTCTGCCATTCCACTCACGGTCATAAATTACCATACCAGCTTGTGGCGCAATAATATAAAATTGTGACATTAACGTAGATAAACTTTGAAATTTTTGTTGTTCTTTTGCCAGATCCGTCTCTGCCTCAAGCATTTTTGCAATAGCTTGTTTTACTTTTGTGGAATAATTAATTTTTGCTTGGTCATAAGCCCGCCGTGATTTATCATAAGCAATTTCGGCTTGGCGTATAATCGCGGGTGCTTCATACACCGATTGTTCGCGCAGTAATTTTTGTTCCTCAAGAGCAAATTTCAAATTCGTCAGTTCATCTCGTGCAGCGGATAAAGTAAGGGTAGTGTCTAACTTGACTTGCGTATAATGCGATTCTGCTTTTTGAATAGCTAATTGTGCTTCTCGCATTTTACCGGATATTTCGGTTTTATCAATTTCTGCGACAAAATCACCGATCTTGACGGTAGTACCTTCCGGAACAAGATTAGCAATTTTCATATTGTAAATACCCACACTTTGCATACCTTGCGGTCCCATGATTTCAGTAGAAGTTTTTGCTCGTAATTCGCCCGTAACAGTCACTGTCACACGAAAATTCCCTTTTTTGGGGGTGACGATGAGTGTTGATTGCGATTCATCGGCACTAAAGAGCATCCACCACAGACCAACACCGATGACGAGAATGGCAGGAATGATATACAGTATTCTTTTTTTCATCGAAAAAGCACGCTACTTTATTATGAAGAGACTATTGTTATAATGCAAAAATAGAACAAATCCGCAGTACAGAATGTTAAAAAGTGTGAATCATTTTCCCAAATCTTGGAGAGCTTCGGTTCTCATAATGGCTTTGATACAATGATTATATACACTCTTTCTTGTAATTTTGCAATGATTGAAAGCGATCAGTAGCTACTACATGTATTATTCACACATCAAAAAAATGTATGTCAAAAGAAATTACACCAAGAAATCAAGATTATTCCGCATGGTATAATGATATAGTCAAAAAAGCACATTTGGCAGAAAATTCTCCTGTGCGGGGTTGTATGGTGATAAAGCCGCATGGCTTTGCTGTGTGGGAACTTATGCGCGATGCTCTTGACGCTATGTTCAAGAAAACGGGACATGTAAATGCGTATTTTCCTTTGTTGATCCCAAAAAGCTTTTTAAGCAAAGAAGCGCAACATGTGGATGGATTTGCCAAAGAATGTGCGGTGGTGACGCATCATCGTTTAATGAATGACCCCAATGGAGGAGGAGTTGTTGTTGACCCTTCCGCACGTTTGGAAGAAGAGTTAATTATTCGTCCCACATCGGAGACGATTATTTGGGATACGTACAGAGATTGGATACAGAGTTATCGTGATTTGCCTTTGCTCATCAATCAATGGGCAAATGTGATGCGTTGGGAAATGCGTACACGTCCTTTTTTGAGAACCTCAGAGTTTTTATGGCAGGAAGGTCACACCGCCCATGCCACGCAACAGGAAGCTGTGGAAGAAACATTGCGTATGCTTGATGTTTATGCCGATTTTGCTGAAAATTTTATGGCAATGCCGGTGATTAAAGGCGTAAAAACTGCCAATGAACGCTTTGCAGGTGCTGAAGATACCTATTGCATTGAGGCATTGATGCAAGACGGCAAAGCATTACAAGCAGGAACTTCTCATTTTCTGGGACAAAATTTTGCAAAAGCTTTTGATGTGACTTTTCTGAGTAAAGAAAATCAACGTGAACATGTATGGGCTACTTCGTGGGGTGTTTCCACACGTCTTGTCGGTGGTTTAATTATGACTCATTCCGATGATGAAGGATTGGTTCTGCCTCCCAAATTAGCTCCAATCCAGGTGGTGATTGTTCCTATACCGACACCACAACCGGAAATTAATGATGTTGCCGAAAAAATAATGCGTGAATTGCGTGATTTGAATATTACCGTAAAATATGATACGGATGATACGAAACGTGCAGGATTTAAATTTGCCGAATATGAATTGCGTGGTATGCCTGTAAGAATTGCTATCGGCAAACGAGATATTGAAAATAATGTGGCTGAAGTTGCACGCCGTGATACTCGCGAAAAAACAACTATATCTCTTGATGGCATTGGAAATTCGATCAAACAATTATTGGACGATATTCAACAAAATTTATATAATCGTGCAAAACACTATCGTGATGAGCATATTACTCGAGTTGATTCATTTGATGAATTTATTGATGTATTAGAACATAAAACAGGATTTATCAGCGCTCATTGGGACGGAACAGCAGAAACGGAAGAAACAATAAAAGAAAAAACGAAAGCGACGATACGTTGTATTCCTTTGAATAATCCTCATGAGGATGGAGTATGCGTGCTTACGGGTAAACCATCAAAGCAAAGAGTGCTCTTTGCAAAAGCATATTAAGATTTTTACGAAAGAATTATAAAAAAAAAGTCCATGAGTATTTCATGGACTTTTTTTTGTTACAATGAGTTTTCGTATAACCTACCGCATAATCATACATTTTGTGTGCAAAATTTTCTCATCTGAGATTTTGATGTGAACCATATACATTCCATTGTCAAGTGCGGAGACAGGTATTGTTATTATATTGTCGTCTGTCTTAAGTGGCAATGTAAGTATTATGCGCCCTGTAATGTCAGTAAATGAAATAGTCCCTTGGCTTATTATTTGTTCAGTATTGAATGCAATTGTTACATTATCGGTCGCAGGTTGAGGAATAATGGTGACATGTTGATTATATCCATATTCTTCCATGACAGATGTTGATTGATTGGTCGTGTCGCCGGCATACCATACGGTTTTATATGGACGCAAAGGTTGTTGCTGTTGCGCAATTGTGCCGGATGAATATTCCAGTAAAGCCATTGTGGATGATTGTCCATACCAGCGATATGTTGTGTCGCGTGTGAGGCGAACTATAGTACGAGGTTGTACAAAAATCGAGTCAGTATAGATGTCAATTATTTTTAATCGTAATGCTGTTTTTGCAATAGTAAACGTTGGCGTAATAAGTGTTCCGAAACCATCATAATGCAGTTCCACAGTTCCTGTTCTTCTGCCAACACGCCCATCGGTAAATCGTAAATCGGCTTTGTAGGTATCTTTTAATTTACCACCTGAGGCAATAGGTATGGGACCCAAATCATAGGTTTCTGTTAATTGAATGATGCCGGAAGGAATGACAGTTCCTGTTTTATTGAGAGTGTTTTTTGATGTATTGATAAACTCGATTGTAGTGTCATTGATTCCGAAGGCAATATTAGCATCCGGGAATTGAGTTGATTGCGGAAAATCTTTCGCATTACGAATACTCACTGAAAACAAAGGGTCAGTTTCGCGTTGGATTAAGGTAAGAAAATCCCATGTAATATCCGCGCCTGCCGGTCCGGGCACAACTTTGTCGGTTTGGCAGTATGTTTTTGTGTACTTGGTATTGATAGCCGGTAAATTTTTTCTCTCAAAACGCGGCTGTGCAAAAGCCGATTGCACAGTGATTACACAGAGCGCGAGGACGTATAGTGATGTCGGGCGTAGTTTCATGGTTGCCATTATAGTAAGAAATAATATTTTTGCTAACCGAAAACTACAAAAAAACTTTGATTCATAAAATATATAAGGAAGAAAAACCGTTTTCGTCAGGTGAGGGCTTGTGCTTGGTTATGATAGTCATTTGACGTAATGAGCAATAGTGTATGTACATTGCCGGACCCTTATGTTGTTATCATAATTTGGCTTAAAAACAATTATCGGGTATATGAAAGAATAGTGAACAACAGAGAAGACATAGTGCGCCGTTATAGGAATCCGCAATCGCGAGTCGAGAAACTTAATGAGCTTGCAGAGCAGTTGCAAACGGACAATCCATTGGAGGGAGCGTCGGTAGCGATGCAGGCAGCCGCCATAGCCCGCAGTCATTCCATCAAACCAATGTCCATAGCCGCATCATCACGCATTGCAGGTTTGTGTTGTTATGCTGCCGGAGCATATCGTGAAGCATTGTCACATTACCAAGACGCTTATAGAATCTATGAACAAAATGCACAACCTCTTGAAATTGCGGGTGTGCTCCAGAATATAGGATTAGTTTTCCGTCGGCTTGAGCAACATAATAATGCTTTGGAAGCATACCAAAAAGCTGCCGAAGGCTTTGCTGCCTGCGGTAATGTAAGAGCACGCCAAATTGTTCTGATTAATATTGCCACTTTAGCTGCGCATTTATCCGATCCCGTGAAAGTTTTTGCATCATACAGCGAATGTTTACATACCTTGGAAAAACACGATGATGATTTAATTCGTGCTGTGGTGACAGGTAATCTCGGACGATTATTTATAGATTTGGGCGATTATGATAAAGGCGAACAATTCACATTGCAAAGTGCGGGGCTGCATCAAAAAAGAAATGACAATATTGGCATTGGGCACGCTTATGGTTCGATGGCATTTATTGCAACACATAAAGGTGATATTCAAAAATCATTGGATCTGTTTCAACAAAGTGCCGAAGCATATTCTCGCGGGGCATATCCTTCAGGCAGAGCAGCCGCATTATGTAATGCTGCCGATATAGCTTTGTCCGTACATTCTCTTGACCTGGCAAAATTGTATGCAAACCAATCTCTGACGGAATTTATTGCTATCGGCGATAAAGAAAATGAAGCAAAAGTCCGCAGTATATGTGCTGAAATTGCTGCTCATGAACAATATCAAGAACAAGCAATGGAATATATAAATTCCGCTCTCGGCATTATAGAAAATAGTATAAATTATGGTTTACATGCCCAATTATATCATACTTTCGGAAAAATTTGTGAGATGTGTTCTATGACACATCAAGCAATACAGTACTTTACAAAAGGTTTGGCTCTTGCTTTAGAGCATAATGTGGAAATGTATATTTATCAATTTAATGAACGTTTAAGTGCTGTCTATGAAAAACAAGGCGATTTTCACAATGCACTGTTCCACAGCCGAGCATTTTATGAAAATAAATCTACATTCGATAAATCAATCAACAGTAGAGAAATTCAAGAGTTACGCTATCGTCTGGAAATAGAAAAAGCCGAGCGTGAGAGTGAAATACTCCGATTAAAACATGATAATTTGCAGTCACAATTGCAAAGTCAAGCCAATGAAATTAACACTACGGCAATGGCTTTGGCACATAAAAATGATGTTCTTAACCATATACGAACTGCATTAACAAGTATCACCGAAAAAAAATCCTCCGAACAAAAAAAATATATTCATTCATTGGTAGATGAAATTGGCGGACATATCCGTTCCGATAAAAATCGTCGGCATTTGTCAGAAAAACTCCATGATCAGCAAAGAGAATTTATCGAGCGATTAACCCATGCCATACCCGATTTGCGACCGCGAGAAATAGAAATCTGCTCACTTATTCGATTACAATTAAGTTCCAAAGAAATTAGCGATTTATTGTGTGTCAGTGAAAAAAGTGTAGAGATTTATCGCCACAGAATTCGTGCGAAACTTCAGTTGCCGGCTGCGATGAACTTAACAACATACCTTGCAGGATTTTAACAGAACTATCATACGAGCAATCTAAAGAACTTGGTATAACTTGACAGTAAGACTTTCTTAAACCTTTAATTTTAAAAACCTTATAGGTTTGGAATATGTACTTCCCGTCGGAGTGCGCCGCCAGACCTCAATGATGAGAATTGGGGAAATATCCGGTACTATCATATATAATGTGCGCTGTATAGGTTTTGTATAGGTCTGTTTTTTGTAAGTCATTGTCATATATATATTCGGCATCAATTTGTGCATATAATCGTATAACCGATTGCACTGTACTTGTTGTATAGGTTCTGTATGGGTTGTTTTTCAAGCAGTTGGAATGCTTCCACTCTATGTGAAAAAAAGTTTTGGCATTGTTTGGAGATTTGCAGCAAAAACTGTATTTTAGCATTATCAAAATGACCACGGCTCTTAGAGTGCCATTATACATGCCTGAAACTGTATAAATTCCGCGCTTTACCACCGTTGGTGTTGTTCTACATATTTTATCATATTTTTACAGGAGTTCTTTTATGAACACTTTAGTTCTTTCTTCTCGTACGCGCGAGAAACTCGGGGGGGGGGGTACTCCTCTCCATAAGCACATTCATCCTTGTGCTCATGAGTACCATGTTTTTTGCTAACAGTGTTGCGGCACAATGTCCAACGGGTCCGGGATGGCGAGTCGGGGTAAAACAGTACCCACATCCGGGAATACCTAATTGTGTTGTCATTGTAAAGTTCTGTTACAGAGTATGGGGGCTTTCCGGTCCTCCATCGGGTAATGTTCCACCTGATCACGTTGAAATTGCGATTCAAGACATTGAATATTGGGGCTGCCAAGGCAGCGATCAAATCGTTTTACAAACGTATTCAGACGATATAATAAAGTATGCTTCTGATGATTTAAATATGTCACCTACCGAACCCTGTTTAGACGAATTTGGAGCACCAAAAACGAATTTACCTGTGGTTGTTCGTTTTTATGCAGGAGATTGTCGCACACAACCAATTCATGTCGGTCAAAGAACGGCTTATGATTCACAAGGTAATCCATTTATTCAGCAAGTCTATATATCTAAAAATTGTAGTGTTGATTCACAAAATTGTGTTGCATTATTTACGGCATGTGTAGATGCGCTTGGCAATCCCGTTTATACGAGAATAGCTTCTTCACCACCGCCACAAACCGTGTGCGGAACAACAACAGTATATTGTGGGTATCCGGCTTGTTTCCCACCGGGAGAGATAACCGTGCAATGTAATCCATTTTGTTTTTAATTATATATTCAAGGGAGCGGAGTATTTCCGCTCCCTCATTTATGAAAGGTACAACTATGAAAATACTTCTTAGTGTCATAGTGATAATGCTTTCCTTTTCATCAGTCCAAGCGCAATATTATTGGGAAAGACTTGTTGATAGAGATTATGGCTATAATCCTATTAGTAATTTGGCGATTAGAAATATAACATGGACAGGTAAATATTTGATAGGAACAGGGTGGCGTAGCGAATCAAAATTGGTCGGTCCCTATATTATGGATACAGCATTTACATTATATTTTGGTTATTCTCTTGATAGTGGTAAAACTTGGACAAGCGTCGAACCGCCTGTGTATGCACAAAAGATAAATTCGATTAGAAATACGGATAAACAATTTATTGTTCTTGACAGCATGAATATTATCGTGTGCGGAGGATTATCCTTATTACATAAAGATCATTTGCTCCGTTCAATGGATGGGGGGAAATCCTGGCTTAGTTTTGTGGATAAGATTGATGGGTTAATACATGATCCACGTATAAGTTTTTTTAATAATAAAAAAGGTATCATGGCGGGGAGTAATCTGAAATGGCAAACGAATCAAAATGTCTTTTATCACACAGAGGACGGTGGTATTACATGGACATCTTCTACCATGTCACAGCATAAAGACACCACATCGGATTTATATTATAATGATCCTATATGGCTTGATTCGACAACCGTTTTTAATTATAATTATAATATGTATCAACCCGAAGGGGCGGTAGGAGGTAAAACTCCTCATACATTTCGTACATTTATTTCGTATGATGCGGGATATACATGGAACCAACTTGGCTGTAGGATAAAGGGATATGAAGGTGATTCAAGTCGTACGGCGCATTTTTTGAAAGTATATTTTCCTACATCGCAAAAAGGCTATGCATTTGGAAGAATCTATAGAAACAATGGATGGATTCCTGCTACATTTGTAACAAATGATAAAGGTCTTTCTTGGTCTATCGCTGATACATCCGCTCCTCTATTAACAAACTATTTAATACAAGGACAGAATTTTGGTCAAGATACATTTTTACTGATTACCCAAGGAGGAAAAATTCGTTATACTATTGACGGTGGTACTACTTGGAAAAATCTTATTGATGAGAATATTATAAATCATCTTTATAATGAAACTGATTATTTGAATTGTGCATATTTCTATTCTTTGTACGATGCGGTCGCTATCTCTAGAGTAAGAAAAGATGTTGATGGCAAATCAATAAATAATCCTCCTGTGTATCGTTTACGTCAAGGCACAGTTTCGGTAGCACAAACAGAATCAACAGTGGAGTCATCGGGTTCGGGCAGTATTTATAATGTTTATCCACAGCCCGCATCGCAAAGTATTACATTTGATTTTTATGCTGTTCCGAATAATTCTGATATAACATTTAAAATCTATACGATGTATGGCGTGGAAGTAGGCGATTATACGGAACAATTACAAAAAGCATCAAGTTCGTATGGCTGGAAAAGTATGAAATTAGATGTGTCATTAATGCCGTCTGGTCTTTATATAGCACATCTTGAAGCGGGAAATCGTTCCGATTCCTTTTCATTTGTTGTTGTAAAGTAGATTGTTTCGCATGGTGTCCATAAGTATTATAGGGGCTGCATAGGACTATGCAGCCCATTTTTTCATGTATTTTCTTAAAAATTATGATACAAAAACTGATTATCATGATAGTGATATTCTTTTCACTACAATGTCTCGGCTTTGCGAAAGAGGGTCCATTAGATAATCTACAATATCTGTGGGGTGAATTATGGGAGGTTGATGTGTATGGTGATGAACTTATAGCCGCTTGCGGTGATAATGGAATTATCATGCTTTCGCGCGATGCCGGAAAAACATGGGTGCAACCCTATACGCATACCGATATTCCACTTTATGATATTGCATGCCCCAATGCTTCTACCATTATTGCCGTAGGGCAAAAAGGAATAATCATTACAAGTCAAGATAAAGGAAAAAATTGGAAATCCGATACTGTTGGCACTGAACAAGAGAATTTTCTTTCCCTTGCCATTGAAGGCGAAACAATACTTGCCGTCACGAGTGCAGGCACAATTTATCGTTCTCTTGACCGCGGTATATCATGGACTTCCGTTTTTACATTACCGACAGCATTAAGTAAAGTATTTTCGCTTTCGCAAAGTCAGTGGTTAATAGGCGACCGTCGCGGCGGTTTATGGTATTCGGACAATAATGGAATTTCATGGACAAAGCCACAAAGCGATACAATATTCGATTGTGCGCATTGCAGAGTAAAAGCATTTACCCGTTTGAATAATAATACAGTGCTTGCATTGGCAAATTCCACATTATTCAGAAGTAATGATAATGGCAAATCATGGAAAAAAGGTGAAACGAGCATAACCTTCGGTAATGATATAATGCGCCATCCATTGGAAGAAAATAGTATTATATATGTTGATTCGACCTATGGCACAAAAGTCTATAATCTTGACCAACAAAGATTTCGATTCGATTCAGTCTATAATTTCGAATATCTTGCGGGTTATGGTCATGGAAAAATAGCCATGACTGCTTCGGGTAAATTTGTGTCCATCGGCAGACAAAAAAGAATTCTTATGCGAGAATCACTTACCGATAGGTGGAAATTACATTGCTTAACGCCATCTTTTTTATCTTCCTTTGTTATGTATAATGATTCTTTGGGCTGGGTTGGATCAATCAATGGCAATATATTCCGCACCACAAATGGTGGTACAACATGGTTACCCCAAGATACCTTTATAACTATTTTAGAAGATTGGAGATCCAATACAAGATTACGTTTTTTAGCAAACAAAGATAGTTTGAATATCGTAGGATATAATTTTCAAGGTGGTATGGTATCATCGGATAATGGCGGTAAAGTGGTCAAAGAAAGTCGTTCGGGTTTATATCTCCCAAGTATAAGTCAAGTTATTGCATTGCCCGGAAAAGGATATTATATGGCATGGAATCTGAATTATAATAATCAAGACAGTATATATTATTATTCATGTTTATCCTTTTCAGAAAATGGCTCGGGATGGGATACTCTTGTCTATAGGGCAGATAGCAGCAATATAGCGAATGGATTTCCTCCATATATCAATTTCTGTTTTCTCCACAAATCACGGATTTGGTATCAAGTATCTTCTGTAAAACAACCCGATAGTCTTTATTATTCTGATGATAATGGTGCAAGCTGGCAAAAAGCTCAGTATGAATATCTGTATGGAAATCTATACGGCATGGTATTTATAGATGATACACTTGGCTTTATGATGGATAATAATTCATCTTTTACACAATTTGGATTATTACGCACAATAGATGCCGGCATGACATGGCAAAAAATGTCGAATACCATACGTTTTCGGCAAGTATGGGCAGACCCGAAAGATAAGAATATTCTCTATGCTATTGCCAATGTTTCTGCAACTTCAAAAGAAAGTGAATTATATCGTTCAGTGGATAAAGGAATCACTTGGACGCAAGAAAAAATCCAAGGTCTCGATTTTAAACGTTATGGTATCAATACAATTACCACCACGCCGACGCAGACCTATGTACAAGGTGGAGATGGTCTGATGAGCTTTTTTACACGGGTGGTATCTTCCGGTTCAGTAGTGGGTGTAAATCAAGAAGAAGAGCGATTACCGAGGGCATTTGTACCATTGCGATGGATGTCAGTGTATCCGAATCCATTTACACAAAAAACAACCTTGACGATGATTTGCCATTCTTTGGTATTTCCGAATGGAGTTACGATAAAAGCTTATAATGGCGAAGGAACAGAAATTGATGATTTGACGGAAGAATTTCGTCAGGGCAAACGTGTTGATAATCAGATAGTTTTTGAGTGGAGTCCGACGAATCTTCTTTCGGGTGTTTATTATATCCAAGCATTATCGAACGGATACACAGAAACGATAAAGACGATATATGTTCCCGAGAAAAAATAATACTATTTCTATATTTATATTCACGATTATGAGTGTAGATAATTTTCAGTATTTTAATTCTTTGCACGACAAGGAAAATAATAGTGAAAATTTTACAATTCTGCCATAAAATTGAAAAGCCGCTTACCTATCCTTAGTAAGCGGCTTTTCGCCCAAGCAGATGCATTATCGTCCTTGATGTACTGCTTATAATTGGTTAAATTATCGTAACAATTGCAAGAACTGCTGCGGATTTTGATTTGCTTGCGCAAGCGAAGTAATAGATGTTTGTTGTAAGAACTGAGCTTTGATAAGTTCAAGTTGTTCGAGAGCCACATCCGTGTCTTCAATACGCGAGATAGCCGCATTGTAATTTGTGATTTGCGATTTTAGAGCCTCTTCTTGTGAAGTTAAACGATTGGTCAAGCCACCAAGATAAGAGGCAACTTTATTGACATTGTTCAAAGCAGAAGAAAGAGATGTTAATGTTGTCGCAATATTAGCATTGGCAAATACTCCCAAATCAGTTGTACTTACAGCATCCAAGCTATTGAGATTTAGTCCTGTTACCCCTGCAAAATTGCTATTATTTGACACAGACACATTAAATTGTCCATCCACATTAAAGTTAGGGGCAGAAGAAACGGTTGTCAAATCCACAGAAATAGTCAATAAACTATTGGCAGCATTAAAACCGATAACGAAATCGCCGGAGAAAGAGCCGTCAATAAGTTGGCGACCACCAAAGACCGTTGAGTCCACGACAGTTTGGATTTGTTGAGCAAGACGGAAGCCGGCTTTAGCAAGCGCGATTTTTTCATCTGTACCCAAGGCACCTGAAGATGCTGTTGCAGCCGCATCTTTGATGCGTGTGATGAGTGTATTGATATTGTCATAAGAGTCCTGAGCAATATTGGTCACATTTAATGAATCGCCGACGGCGTTCAAAGCTGACCGTAAAGCACCGTTTCGTGCTCCCAAGGCACGTGAGGTAATGTAACCCGCCACATCATCCGCAGCGGAGTTTATACGCTTACCCGTAGAAAGACGCAATTGACGCAATGAGATGTTTCGGCTCGATGCTTCAAGTGCATTGTACGAATTTTCGGCTGGCGTGTTCGTCCGTATTCGCGCTCCGCCGCTAATTGCTGATGGCATAATATACTCCAAAATGTTATGAAAAAAAATCTACCACCGATTTGATTTCGATAACACTATGACAATGACTATGCCACCGCGACCATGCTCTGCTATTTTGTGTGAATAATCACCATTTTGTATGTCAGCACAGGTCTGACTTCAAATGCACCATGGATTTTTTGTTGATTAATATTCTGATAATTATAGATTTAGCCAAATTAGGAGCAATCCGCTCTCTATTATGTCCTTGTATGTTTCTTTGCCGTAACTGATGCGTAATAATAGACCATTGGTTATAGGGGTGCGGAATAATCGCCAAAACGCTCCGGCAATGCCGCCATTGTTGTGTAGATAATGGAACGCAACTCTTCTGTGCCAAGCATATCTTGGATAGAGGGCAATGCCATGATAGTATCCACCAGCACATCTTGTTCTTGGGCAATGGTAATGGTTTCCGCATAAGGAATATGGCTGAACGAAACCATAGAGTAGCGTGAACGGAAGCGTGTCGGTTGCATCTCTTGAGCAATACCTTCAATCTTTTTTCTCAATAGAAATTCGGCATCGCCAACCTTGTCACGCATCTCGATAAAGTTTTCAAGCGCCAATTGAAGAATGGCATCACCATTGGGTTTACGGATTTTTCCGAATTGTGCAAACATTTCGCCCCAGTTCTCTTCAGAGTATTGACCCAATAATGTATTGAGCACATAACAATCCTCGAAGCCGCAATTCATCCCTTGACCAAAGAATGGAACAATAGCATGGGCGGCATCACCAATAAGTAATACTTTGTTTTTGTATGACCATGGATAACAACGCACAGTCATGAGCGAAGATGTGGGGTTATGGCGAAAATCATGCAGCAAAGTTGGCATCAATGGAACAGCATCGGGAAATTGTTCTTGGAAAAAAGTCATGATATCATCATCTGTTTGCAAAGAAGCAAATGAGGGATTACCTTCAAAAGGAAAAAAGAGAGTGCAAGTAAAGCTGCCGTCCATATTAGGTAGCGCAATAAGCATATACGATGAACGAGGCCAAATATGGAGCGAATATTTATCTAAAGCAAAACCGCCATCGGGCAATGCGGGTATGGTCAGTTCTTTATAGCCATGTTCAATATAATGCTGCTCATAATTAAATCTGTCGGTCATTTGCATGGCACCACGCACGGCAGAATATGCGCCGTCTGCACCGATGATACAATCCGAAGAAATGGTAAGTCTTTCATGAGTGTCATTATCTTCAAATATCGCCGTGGCATTTTCTAAGTCCACATGAACGCATCGCTTATTAAACAGTATGGAAATAGATTCGTGGCGTTCAGCACAATCCATTAATTCCATATTGATGCCTCCTCGCGACACAGAATAAATAGCCTGTTCGTCCGTGCCGTATTGTTGATAAGTCTGTTTACTTTCAATGGAATGCATCATTCTGCCACGCATGGGAATTGCAACGGCGGCAATGTCTTGCACAATACCTGCGCCTGCGATGCCACGCCATCCCCGATCGGACAGAGCCAAATTGATGGAACGTCCGGCACTGATGCGAGTTTTGCGCATATCGGGGCGTCGTTCAATTATCTGCACTCTATGACCATGTTGAGCAAAGTAAATAGCTGCAAGACTACCAACGGGACCTGCTCCGATAATTGTGATGTTTTTCATAAAAATGGCTTTCAAAGTAATAGTATAGACACTTGCAAAATTACGCAGTCATTATTGGTAAGCATATACACCGGAAGACAAAGTTCGGAATTTTCTTCGGTGGCTGCATTGCAATGAAGAGAAAAACAGTCTGTAAGATTTACCCTACATCAATTATAAAGCGTCAATTATCGTATATTTGCAAAGAATAATCAATTATTATGTTTCAATAAGGTGATATGCCGATGAGTTATCGGTTTACAGAAGCGGATTATAGTGCTATTAGTGCCATCTTGGGCGTCGAGGGCACGGTGGAAGCCACGGGGTGTATATGGCAAATGGTACATAACGATACACGCCAAGCGCAAATCGTCACACTCATGAACGATATAGATTACCCTAATGGTTCTCAAGGTTCGGCAGTGATTGTTCAAACCAAGCATGGTTATTTCGAGTTGCATGAATGCAGCGGTTATATCACATTCGAGCCGGATGAGGTGATATTTGTCACTGAAAGAGCAGAGTATATATCCGGTATGGTCTTGGGCAAACAGTGCACATGTTCTATGTTTGCACCCATTCAAAAAGATGCCCTTCATGCTAATTTTGGTGAATTGCATCCGAGTCTGATTATGTCTGCAATGCAATTGTCATTGGCGGAACAGGTCTTAGATACGGAATAATTCATCAATGGCGGTGAAAACAAAAGCAGAATACAGTATCGTGATTATCAATGATAGTAATCACACAAGGATACCCAGAGCAAAAATTACGCAAGCAGTCACAAGGACATTGCAAGGGGAGTCCATAGCGATTGCTGATATTAGTGTCATTCTTCTTGATGATACAACCATTCATGAGATGAATCGCAAGTTTTTGCAGCATGATTATCCAACTGATGTCATAACATTTCCTTTGGAGGACAATCCTCTTGAAGGTGAAATATATATCAGCGTGGATACGGCTGCACAGCAGGCAAAAGACTATACTGTGAGTCTGACGCAAGAGTTAATGCGTTTAGCGGTGCATGGCACATTGCATTTGATAGGTTACGACGACGGTACTGAGCAACAAAGAGCACGTATGAGTGAATTAGAAACACTATATATTGAAAGTTAATACTATGAAGAGCGGCGATTTTTCTTATGATAGAATTATTGAAATCATTACGGTACTTGTCAAGATGTTAGCTTCTGAACCTTCTGTGGAATCCATTGACATAGAGCAATTGGAAAAACGTGGTTACTCACACGGAGAAATCATCACGGCACTAAGCTGGATTCTTGATAAAATTGATAATGCAGATAAGTCTTTAGCGCATCGTCTCATAAAAGTTGCCGTGCCCTCCACCGAGTTTTCATTGAGAGTGCTGAATGAGTATGAAAAAAAATTGTTTACCAAAGAGGGATGGGGCGAGTTGATTACCTTGGCTCAATTTGGTGTTATCAACCCTACAAACATTGAAGAGATAATAGAAAGTGCGGCATTTTCCGACGCACCTTCACTTGATAGAGATGATATTCGTAATTTTGTAGCAATACGTTACTATGGTGCTGCGCGTCAAAAACAGAATGGAAAAAATTTGTTTTTGGGCACTATGGACACAATACACTAAATGTAATCGGTCTCGTAGTTCAGGTGGATAGAACACAAGTTTCCTAAACTTGGTGCCGGAGGTTCGAATCCTCTCGAGACCACTTTAGGAAATGCTTAGCCCTTTGTTTTGTTAGATTTAATATTTTGCCTGTGATAAATTACCGGACATTATTCGAAAACTACCTCAAAAAAACCTTCACGATTTTCACCGCTCATTCGTTTACACTCAGATACTATCTATGATTGGTATCGAATCCCATGAATGAAATACAGCAACTCTATCAACAAGTTATACTTGACCATAATAAGAGTCCACGTAATTATGGACACTTACCCGAATGCAGTCACAAAGCCGATGGGCTTAATCCTTTGTGCGGCGACCATATCACCGTTGAGCTGTATGTCCATGACGGCATTATCCAAGATATCCGCTTTACCGGTGCGGGCTGTGCTATCTCAACATCTTCTGCGTCAATAATGACGACAGTATTGAAAGGAAAAACAGCCGAAGAAGCAGAGCGAATATTCCAAGAATTTCATGGTGTTGTCACCAATGATAATGCTGTAATTGATGAGGAGTCTTTAGGGAAATTGGCAGTGTTTGCCGGGGTAAGAGAATTTCCTGCACGGGTAAAATGTGCAAGTCTGGCTTGGCATACCGTCCACGCCGCCTTACAAGGCGAGCAAGAAATTTCTACTGAATAAATAGGGGAGCATGATGGATAATTTTATTACAAATTTAATCAAAAGAGTAAAAGAAAAGAATAATGAAGAAACCGATTCTTATTTTCCGTTAGAAGTCAAAGGACCACCCAAAAAAGTGATTACATCAGCAGAAAATAACGGTGAAAAAACATTACAAGAGCTTGCAATCGAAGCAATAAAAACGGTATATGACCCTGAAATACCTGTTGATATTTATGAACTTGGTCTTATTTATGAAGTCAAAGTCAATGAAAATAATGATGTTGCGGTTCTTATGACATTAACCTCTCCCGGATGCTTTGCCGCAGGTCAAATACCCGGTGAAGTAGAAAAAGCGATTGCTTCCGTTGAAGGTGTGCATAAAGTATATGTGGAATTAACATTCGACCCACCGTGGGATAAATCCATGATGAGCGAAGCAGCTCAATTAGAACTTGGATTTTGGTAAACCAGAACTGATTTTTTCGACATTTTTTATGCACAATCACACAGTGTTTCATAAAGGGGAAAGAAACCAAAATAAATATTTGTACATTATTAATAATTAATTTTTTATGGCAGCACAATTTCATACACTCACAATTTCGCATATACGCAAAGAAACACCCAATGCAGTGTCATTGGTGCTTGATGTTCCTCCTGCCTTGCGCGAAGAATTTTCCTACAAACATGGTCAATATTTGACTATACGTGTTCATATAGGTGACAAGCATTTTAATCGCGCATACTCTTTATGCAGCAGTCCTGCGCTTAATGAACCCTTGACCATTACCATTAAAAATAAAGAAAGCGGATTTATTTCTGCATTTATCAATAATAATACTCAAGCCGGGCAAACAATCGAAGTAATGAAGCCAATGGGCAATTTTACAAGAGAATTGTCACCTGATGCAGAAAATGTATATTGCTTATTTGCCGGTGGCAGCGGTATTACTCCGATTATTTCTATTCTAAAAACTATTCTTGCAGTTGAACTAAAAAGTAAAGTCGTACTGTTTTATGGTAATACGGATGAAGAAAATGTGATTTTCCGTAAAGAACTTGATCAATTACAAGAAAAATACAATAATCGTCTGACAATTATTCATACTCTCGACACACCTGCAACAACGCTCAAAGCAATCACCGGACGCTTGGATAAGCAGCAATGTCTTGATCTATTGGATACATACATCGGTAAAGATATTCCGAATGCTCAATATTTTATCTGTGGACCACCCCAGATGATGAAACAAGTCGAGGATACATTACATGCTGCAAATATTTCTCAAAATCATATTCACAGGGAATTTTTCTCGGCACCAATTGATGCTGTGCTTGAGCCGACACCGACATCCGTAGAAGATAATGAACCCAAAGAAAGGTCGGTAACCATCAGATTATATGGACGTGAAGAGACCATCACTGTTCGACCTAAAGAAACAATTTTAGATTCCGCCATTCGCAATGATCTTGATCCCCCGTATGCGTGTCAAATAGCTGCATGCTGCACATGCCGAGCAAAAGTTGTCAGAGGCAATGTTCACATGGATAGCCGCGAAGCACTCACCGATGAAGAAATGGACGATGGCTATGTGCTGACATGTCAATCACATCCGCTGACAGATGATGTGATTGTTGATTATGATCAATAAAAATATAACATTTCCACAAAAGCTCTTATATCATTCGATATGAGAGCTTTTTTTGTTTTATACCGTTACGAAACCATAAAGAAAGGATTTTTTTTGGTTTTGTGTGCATAATGCCGTAAATTACTTGTCAATGATGTCTATTTCCTAAGTATTGAGGTCATTATGAGACTACTGTGTGCTGTAATGATATTTGTTGTTGCCACGATTTCTATGCAAGGGCAGCGTATTGCATCGGGTCCGATGGTTGGTCATGCAACAATGCGTGAAGTAAAAGTATGGGTGCAAACAGATAAATCTGCCGATATTGTAATGGAATATTTTTCCGATTCTTTGCCTCAAAAAAAATATAGAACAGAGCCAAGTCGTACAACAAAAGAGAAAGCCTATTCTACGATTCTGATTGCAGATTCGGTGCAACCCGGAAATAGATATAGTTATTCGATTTTTCTTAATGGAAAAGTATATAATCTTCCCTATAAAACGACATTTCAAACGCCGCCATTATGGCAATGGCGAGGTAATCCCCCCGATTTTACTGTGGCATTAGGCAGTTGTCTGTATGTGAATGAACCGCGCTATGATCGCCCGGGAAAGCCTTATGGCTCCGACTATGATATTTTTTCCATAATCCATAATCAGCAACCGACTTTAATGCTATGGTTGGGCGATAATACGTACTTACGTGAAGCGGATTGGGATAGCCGTACAGGGATTTTTCATCGTTACTCCCATACGCGAGCATTACCGGAAATGCAACCACTTCTGGCTTCAACACATCATTATGCAATCTGGGATGACCATGATTATGGTCCGAATGATAGCGATAAAGGATTTTATAATAAGAATATAACATTTGACGCATTTACAACATTTTGGGCAAATCCCGGCTATGGATTCGATGACAAAAAATGCATTACTTCAACGTTTGAATGGGGTGATGTCCAATTTTTTCTCTTAGATAATAGGTCATTTCGCACAGCAAATAAACGAGAAACCGGCAAATCCGAAATTCTCGGTGATGATCAGATTGAATGGTTGTTACATAATTTAGCTTCGTCAAAAGCAACATTTAAAATCATAGCAATAGGTGGTCAAACAATAAGCAGTGCGGCTATATTCGAAAATTTTGCAACACGTCCCGAAGAAAGAAAAAAATTACTTGATGGAATCGAAAAAGAAAATATTAAAGGAGTATTTTTTCTTTCAGGTGATAGGCATTTCACGGAATTGTCAAAAATGAACAGAGCTTTAAAGTATCCGCTCTATGATTTAACATGCTCACCGCTGACATCTGGAATTCATAAGAAAGCATTCGAAGAGAATAATATGTATCGTGAGACAGAAACCTTAGTTATGGATCATAATTTTGCAATTGTATCGTTTAGCGGTGATATAAAAAACAGATTGATGCGTATTACCGTGTATAATGCACAGGGCAAAAAAAAATGGGCTACAACTATATCATCAAATGACTTGCAATAGGATGTTGTATTATTTTTCTAAAAGATAAAGAGAACCGGTGGCTGAGGATTTGCCATTTAACAGTAATGTTACAGTGTGTGTGCCCGGATAATGCGTCCTTGTGGTCATATTGTGCAGAGCAATTTTGCGCACTATGTAATATTCTGTCTGAGGTTGAAATATTTTTTCCGTGAGAACAAATATTTTTCTTGATGTTGTTCCATTTTTTTTTACATAATCAACAGCATATTCGATACGTATTTTTTGCGATTTAGTATGAGATGATCGAATGATGCAAGAAAATGATGTTGCTTCTCCGATTTTTACTGAATTGTCATGAATTCTGAAATTCTCAACGATAATATTATCAATATTTTTTGAAAAGTTGAACAAAGACAATGCTCGTGGATTGCCTTTTTTGAGTAAAGAACGCGATGCGTGTTTGCACACTTTGTCAATATGTTCCGACAAGCCGACCCATTGCGCAATAATATCCAACATAATATCGGGATGGTCTTTAGAAATGTCATTGAGATTATTGGCTACGCTTCTTCTCACATATTCGCTCTCATCATTGTATAAAGCTGAAAGTATCGGTAAAATTGGTGAGGGATCTTTTTTTAATGCAGGCAGAGCCATTGCCCACGGTAAACGAGGTCTGCAACTTTCGCTGGCGCATCGCCTTACAGCATGATGGCTATGAGTTGCCCATTGATGTAACCGCGCCAATGTTTTTTCTTGATTGCGTACTATAAATGGTCTGATTGCAAATTCTGCACTTGATGTTTTTGTGAATTCCTCTAATGCCATTAAAGAGGTTTCCTCATCATCGAGACCAAATTGTTCAACAAAATCAGGAAAGAACATATACTCGAAGCCGGAAAATTGCGGTGCGACTTTCAGCAGAGTATGTATTTGTTTTTTGTAATTTCCGTGTAAATTTTCATGAAGGGTTGCTGCAATATGGTGCATTCTGTCTTTTAATTCACGTTGTTCCCAAGAAGCATCGAACACAGAATGAAGAAAAATCTTTACATTAAAGTGTGTGTCTTGTTTGCTGATTGCCGCAGCTACCGCAAGAAGTTTTTCTTTTGTGTAAATATTTTTTAATTGATCAGCCATTATATTTAATTGTTCATGGCTTGAATTTGTTCGGGCGATAGAGCATGTTTCTCGACAATGCTGCGCAATTGTTCCCATGTATAAATGCCGCTGTCATGTCCATCGTTCCATCGTGCTTGCACAGCATAATTTCCGGTTGGCTGTAACATTGTTAATTCATTCATGCCGGGTTTCATGATTTGTATGCCGAATGTATAGCGAACGCCCATTATTTCTTCACCTTTGCAAACAGCACAAGGGCATTCTTCGCGTAAACTCGACAGCATAATTATTCCTGTGAAATCAGTATATTCAACTTGTAGAAGATAGGGCTTTGGGCGTGAAATAGATATAGGCATTATTGGAGTATTCATTATTGTAAATGTCCTAAGATAGTTTCACCACCAACAACTCGGTCGCCGACTTTTGCATGAATAACCGTTGAATGAGGAACAATAATATCCATACGTGAACCAAATTTCATCATGCCGATTTTTTCACCAATGGTAAGTGAATCGCCTTCTTTTACTTCACACACAATGCGTCGTGCCAACACGCCTGTAATTTGTTTGAATAATACTTTTGCTTTAGACGTACGAACACCGATGCGAGATTGTTCATTAAGTTCTGAGCTTTTTGGATGCCATGCCACAAGATAATCACCCGGCATATATTTATAAAATTCAACGATGCCGGTGACCGGAGTGCGATTGACATGTACATCAAGCGGAGAAAGAAATATACTTATTTGCATTGCTGATGATTGCAGATAATCTTTTTCTTCAACAGGAATAATTTGCACTATTTTCCCATCGGCTGGTGCTAAAATAGTAGCATCATCATTGAGAGCTTTTTGTGGGATGGTACGAGAAGGGTCACGAAAAAACCACAATGTAAAAAGTATTGTCACAGCCCCGAGAATTGAAAATAATACAGACCAAAAACCTTTAAATAAGAATATGCCGAGACCGAGCAAAACAAGCCCAAATCCAATCATAAGAAAAGCATTGTCATAACCGTATCGTGTAATCATGATGTATTTTGTAAAAAAGTGGAAGATTAAACCAAAGAATTATTCTTATTGCGCGATTCTTCTGCCATTTGTTCTTTATATCTGATAATTTTTTCATGTAATTCCGGCATGGAGACAGAAAGTATTTGCGCCGCCAGAATACCGGCATTTTTACCGCCGCCGATGGCAACCGTTGCAACGGGTACTCCGGGGGGCATTTGCACAATGGAAAGAAGCGAGTCTTGTCCTTGTAATGCTTTTGATTGCACAGGAACACCGATGACGGGTAAAGGACTAAAAGCGGCAATCATTCCGGGCAAATGCGCTGCCCCTCCGGCTCCGGCTATAATTACTTTTATGCCTCTTTCATGTGCCGTCGCTCCGTAGTCTGCCATATCAGCCGGAGTGCGATGTGCTGACACCACACGCATTTCATAAGGTAAAGAAAAAAAATCACATATTGTTGCCGCTTCTTTCATTGTCGGTAAATCTGAATCGCTGCCCATAATTATGCCGATGAGCGGATTATTCGTGTGTATCATCTTAATTTCAAAAATATATTTATGATTGAGTATCGTGTTGCTTAGTTTCTCTTTTTATTATTCCCCACAATTGCTCGCGTCCCATTCGGGTGCGTGCCGAATAAGGGAGCACATCAATGCAATATTTGCACATCATGAGCGCATCTCGTAATTGTGCTTGCCTTGCCGTAATCTGTGTCGAGCTTAATTTATCGCATTTGGTAAGAATAATGGCATAGCGTCGTTGTGCATTTTCTAAATTTTCAATTAACTCCATATCAATCGGCATGGGGTCATGTCTGCCATCAATCAGTACGCAAGTTAGTTGTAATAATTCACGATTCATTAAATAACCGTAATTAAGTTCATGCCATGCTTTGCGGTCGGTTTTTGCTACTTTCGCATATCCGAATCCGGGCATATCCACAAGCATCCAAGTATCTTCAATCGAATAAAAATTGAGTTGTTGTGTTTTCCCGGGAGTTGTGCTGACATGAGCAAGGGAATTTCTGTTCACTAATGTATTTATTAATGACGATTTCCCGACATTGGAACGCCCAATAAAAGCTACTTCGGGCAAAGTCGTTTTAGTAGGCAAATTGGTTGCCGATGAAGCAGCTGTAAAAAATGCAGCACGAATAGATGACATAATAATATTAGTCCTGATGAAAATAATTTCACCACGAATATGAAAAAAAGATTATTGATTTTGTAAGGAAAGACTGCGTCTTTGAATTGAATGAAAAATGCTGTCCACGGAAAGATGTTCCATGCAGCGATAATCAGGATTGACACATACTGATTTATAATAGCATGTGCATTGGGTGGACGGCTCTATAATCTCGCCTCGACCATATAATTCGAATTCATGTTTATTGAAAATATTGTTCATGACAACTATTTGTTTTTTCAAACCAATAGCAATATGCAATGCCATGGTAACCCCTGTGACAATAATATCACATTGATCCACCATGTCAATAAATTGGTGCATAGGCACATAGCCATTATATTCGGCTCCGGTTTTTTGTGCTATTTCCTTATTTCTTTCGTCTTCTTGAGGACCACCCAACAGTATGATTTCATAGCTGTTATCAATAAGCTTTTGTGTAAGTGCTATCCAATGCTCGGTATCCCACAATCGTGAGGTCCAACGCGCCCCGCATCCTGTGTTGAGTCCCACGAGCATTTTAGTTCTGTTGAGCGTTGTTGATGAGTGTCGAATGGGCAATTCATATTCTTCGCCTTGAAATTCCCACCCGCATATTTCAAATATTTCAGACAGATATGATTTTGTGTTTTTTTGACTTATATCATCGAAAATCCCGGTGGAAAATTTATGGAGCGCCGTATTGTTAACAGGTTCGGGTTTGCCATTATGTAAAACAAAACCCCATTTCTTGTCTGCTTGCACTGATGAGGCAATGGCACATGCTTCCGGTGCTTTGTCAAGGTTAATGACTAAAGAAAATGTTGTTGACCGAATAATTTCCAAAGAAAGCGCATCACAAGCCAAAATTTTATGGAGCGAAGAGGGTAAAACGTCGGGTGATTGCGTCACCCACCATAATTCGTATCCGGGGAATTCTTTTCGTAAACGAGATAATAATGGAGTAGTTCGGATAACATCACCAATAGCTCCTAATTTTACAATCAGAATGCGTCCTTGCGATTGTGAATAATACTGACAATCAGCACAGTGAACACCATGAAGTTTGTGAGGAGTACACGGTATTTCTCCATTGAAGTAGAGGCAATCTGCTTTATACAGTGGATAATTCATGATTCAGTGATTTCGTAAAACCGAGTAATTATAAACGATATTGCACAAAAAGATTAGCAAAAATATTATAGACCCGAGTTTCTTTGTTCTCATATTTGGGGTCGAAATATGGTGTAAGTAATTCGCCACGTTCATCGTCACGCCCAACCATATTCATAAAATTCCATCCCACACTTAAATTGATGTACCATGGATCGGCAACCTCACCTTCGATGCCGAGCCTTCCGCCGCCGCCGAGTCGAAATGTACCTTCTTTTGAGAGTGTCACGGTCGAGTTTTGTCGCGGGTCACTCACATACTCATATTCTTCTTTGTAGGTATTGGCAACGACGAAGCTGCCCCGCACATCTATTCCTGCATAGACTTTTGCTTGAGCGAGTCGTAAATTCAAAAAGGCGAACTCGAAACCACTCGTGAAAGCGGGTATATAATGCGTGTTGGATTTATAGACAATAAGCCCACCGCTTAACTCACGGGTGCGGCTTGTGTAAAAGTGATAGTCAAGCCCGAAGTTCGCACGTATGTTTCTGTCTTCATCAAATATCCACATTGCTCGTATGCCAAGCCCGGGGAACTGTCCTTTGTAATATGCACCCGGCACAAATGCCGCCAAACCGGCTGTATCGCTCACAGGAAGCGTAGGGGCAAAGGGTAAGGAAAGACGTTCATTACCAACAAACCAGGATGTGGTCAGACCACCGAGTAGATAAAGACCGCGTTTATCAACGGGTCCTAAGGGCGTGGAAGTTTCGTCTTCGGCAATAAGTTGTCCGTTCAATGATAAACATAACAACAAAGCCGCAAGCAATACATTTTTCATAAGTATCCTTTAGAGTTTTTCACGAATGCTGTACTCAGCTTCGCGTAGTGAATTTTTAACAATCAGTTCTCCAATTAAGCCAACGGAGATAAGTTGAACCCCGACGATGATAAGTGCAACGCCAAAAAGTGCCAAAGGTCTATTGCTGAGCACTGTTCTGTCAAAATACCATTCCACCGTCAAATATGCATCCGTGGTTAAACCCACAAGAGCCATTAAAGTACCGATAGTGCCCATTAAATGCAAAGGTCTTTTAAGGTACCGTGTTGTAAAAAGAACTGTGAGAAGATCTAAGAAGCCCTTAAAGAAGCGACTGAAGCCAAATTTAGAATATCCGTGTTTTCTTGCATGATGAGTCACCGGCAATTCCGTAACCCGAAATCCTTCCCAAAAAGCAAGGGCAGGTATATAGCGGTGCATTTCGCCATAGACTTGCACAGTTTTGACAACTTCTTTTCTGTATGCCTTCAATCCGCAATTAAAGTCATGGAGCGTTATGCCACTGGCTTTTGAGGTAACATAGTTAAAGAATTTGGACGGTATAGTTTTATGCCAAGGGTCATGGCGTTTTTTCTTCCATCCGGACACTAAGTCATAGCCCTCTTTGATTTTATCAATAAGCCGAGGGAGTTCGGAGGGATCATCTTGCAAGTCAGCATCCATTGTAATGACAATATCGCCTTTTGCTTGTTTGAACCCAATAGCAAGAGCAGCAGACTTTCCATGATTGCGACGAAAACGAATTGCTCGGAACTTTCTGTTGGTATGATGTATAGCACGTATGACTTCGAAGGAAGCATCCGTAGAGCCGTCATCAATGAAGATAACCTCATAGCTATTACCGACGATAGATTGCAACACGGCTTCCAATCGTTCCGCAAGTTCACGCAATGACTCTTCCTCATTTAGTAATGGGATAATCACGGAAACCTGGGTTCTTTCACCAAAATGTTGATGTCTCCGCGAATCGTGCTGTTTCTCTCTTGGTTTATTCATTGCTCTGTCTTCGGTTTTTGCTTGCGTTAAGGGCATAGAACCGGAGTCGGACGTTTCGTCATTACGCTTCTCGGCATTGGTATTGCGTTGATTGTTGCGTTTACGTCTTTGAGGATGTATATTTCGCTCTTGTTCCACAGTAAGATTTTACTCCTAAATTTAGCCGTTCGTCGGTGACGCTGTTAAAGAGAATGGAAATTTGATGACAAAGATAATCAAAAAAAAAAATGCCCGATGTATTCCATCAGGCATTCATAGAGAAATATGTAGTATTATCCAAGATATGAACGTAGCGATTTTGAACGTGAAGCATGACGCAAACGACGAATTGCTTTTTCTTTGATTTGTCGAACACGTTCACGCGTAAGATTAAATTTTTCGCCAATTTCTTCTAATGTGAGCACAACGCCGTCCAAGCCGAAATAATACTTTATCACCTCTGCTTCTCTTTGTGTCAATGTGTTCAAAACTTGCTGCACTTCCACACGCAAGGACTCACGCATGAGTTCTGAGTCGGGAGGCGGTTGCTGATCATTTGGAAGTATATCAAGTAAGCGATTGTCCTCACCTTGCACAAACGGAGCATCAACAGACAAGTGTCTGCCGGATATCTTGATGGTTTCTGCAATTTCCGCAACGCTCATTTCAAGTTGTTCTGCTAATTCGGCGGCTGTCGGCTCGCGCTCGAATGCCTGCTCAAGCTCACTAAATTTTTTACCGATTTTATTGAGAGCGCCTACACGATTTAAGGGTAAACGAACAATACGGCTTTGTTCCGCAAGTGCTTGTAAAATAGATTGGCGAATCCACCACACAGCATAGGAGATAAATTTGAAACCACGTGTCTCATCAAAGCGTTTAGCAGCTTTTATCAAGCCAAGATTACCTTCATTGATAAGATCACCTAAAGATAACCCTTGATTTTGGTATTGCTTGGCAACACTCACCACAAAGCGCAAATTGGCTTTCACTAAACGTTCGAGTGCAAGATCACCTTCTCGAGTGCCACGTTTGATAGCTTGTGCAAGTGCAATTTCGTCATTTGCTTTTAATAGTTCTACTCGCCCGATTTCCTGCAAGTATTTATCTAATGACTGACTTTCACGATTTGTGTACTGTTTCGTAATCCGCATTCAATATTCATCAATAAGTGAAAAAACAATGTCAATTTTTTCCGGAAAGTGTTCCGCAATGTCCCAAATGGGCTGCAAAAATACGTGAAATTTGATGGATGTACTCAACTAAATAAAAAAAACTTCATCATGCAATCTAGTTTTAACACATCACAATAACACATAGTTGCAGATGAAAGACGACGAAAATTTTATCTACGTATTGTCAAAAAAATTTGCAGATTCAAAAAAAGTTTGTAATTTCGCACTCCCATTTACGAAGCATCGGGCTCGTAGCTCAGTTGGGAGAGCGCTTGAATGGCATTCACGAGGTCAGGGGTTCGATTCCCCTCGAGTCCACCAAGCAAGAAATATTGAAAATTTAGTGGGATCGTAGCTCAGCTGGTTAGAGCGCCTGCCTGTCACGCAGGAGGTCGCGAGTTCGAGTCTCGTCGGTCCCGCCATTAAGCCCACATCTTTATGTGGGCTTTTTTTTTATCGGGTAACCTACGTACAATCTCATACCCCACTTCATCATTATTTACTAAATTTGCAAAACAAAGTCTGTTAAACGACAGAATAAACTATGACTATGCATTGGGTAAAAAACAACGGCAATATGTTAATCATCTGCACACAGTATCATATTGCAATCAGGGGATGAAATGCTACACACATTACATTTAGATATCGAACAAATGCAAAGAGTAATCCCCGGATTTCTATTGCTTGATACACATTCTACTATACTTTGTGCCGGACATGAAATGTTACAATATTGCCCGTTAGACATACCAGAACAATTCACAGAGAAATTTAAGGTTGTATCACCCGCCGAATGTATCCTGAATGAAGTTATATCGGGCACAAAAATCATTCTGGAATGTAGGAGCAATCGCCATACTTTTCAAGCCACTGTCGAGCATATAGCTCAGTCCGATTATCTGCTTATGGTGTGTTCACCGCAATCAATAACGGAGGTCTTTGAAAACAATAAAATTGCCAACACAGAGAACATTGACACACATAGAACACAAAATAACCTGAAAGACCAACTATATAACTTGAGTGCTGCTCTTGAACATAGTGATATTGCAATTCTTACTACGAATACCGAAAGAACAATAAAATGGGCTAATCAACAATGTGTGAATTTGATGGGGTCTTCTTTATCTGAGTTAATTGATGCTGATTTTTTAGACTTATGGCATAATCATGATAATACAATAACAAATAGTGTACGTTCAAGTATCGAAAACTATTCTTCTTTTGAGATAGAGTTGCCCGCAAAGGACAAAAAAAATGAGTCAAAATGGGTTTCCGGAACAGTACAGCCCCTGATGCGAAATACTACTATTATGGGATGTGTTGTCGTATTGCAAGATGTCACACACAAAAAGCAAGCTGAATTACAAGGGTATAAAAATTCCAAACGTTTACATGATTTAGTACTTAATCTCAATGATGCAGTACTCTTAGAAAATGAAAAAAGACAAATAGAAATAGTTAATAAAAGATTCTGCGAATTATTTGCAATACCATATAACCCGGAAATGCTCATCGGTGCTGACTGTACACAAGCAGCCGAAAATTTTAAGCATTTATTCATTGACGAAGAAGAATTCGTGCAAAGAATAGAAACCATATTAGCAGAAAAAAAACATGTCGTCGGTGAAAAATTAAAATTAAAAGACGGTCGTTGCCTTGAACGTGAGTTTATACCAACTATTACTGATCAGCAATATTTAGGACATTTATGGATATATTCGGATATTACCGAAAGAATAGGTTATCAAGAAAGAATATCGAAACAGAGAGAATTTTATGAGAATGTTCTCTATCAAATACCTTCGGATATTGCTGTGTTTGATAAATATCATCACTATCTGTTTGTCAATCCGATTGGTATAAAAAGTCCTGAAATTCGCCACTGGATTATTGGAAAAACAGATTATGATTATTGTGAATTTAGAAATAAACCACGGAGCATTGCTGATGACAGGCGTGAATTGTTTAATGCGGTAATTCAAACAAAGAAACTTCGTGTGTGGGAAGAAGAGTTAAAAAAAAGTGACGGCAATATCGAGTATTATTTGCGCTATATGTACCCTGTGCTCGATTCTGAAAATGAAGTAACTATGGTTATTGGTTATGGTGTGAATATTACCGAAAGAAAAAAAGCAGAAAAAACCATCGCCGAAGCATTAGCTCAACAAAAAGAATTGTATGTGTTGAAATCGAATTTCATTTCGATGATTTCCCATGAATTCAGAACACCATTAAGCACAGTGCTTTCATCAACCCAACTTCTGAAAAAATACAGCAATACATTAACCGCTGAAAAAAAAGAAAAACATTTAGTCACAATAGAAAAAGCTGTACATAGAATGACATCGCTTCTTGAAAATGTACTTTTTATTGGAAAAAATGACTCACAAAGACTCACGTTCTCGCCTTTGAAGTTAGATGTAGTCGCATTTATGAACGAAGTAATTGAGGACTTTGTTCTCGCTAATGCCGGCGTAAATCGCATCATTATATCATATAAAATATCTCAACCGACAGTATTTGCAGATAGTGGATTGTTGCGCCAAATTGTGCTTAATTTACTGACTAATGCCTATAAATATTCTCCAAATGATTCAGAAGTGTTTGTGACTGTATATGTCAATGAAAAAGAAAGTGTGTTTGTCATTAAAGATCAAGGCATTGGAATACCTGCGTCAGACAAAAAACATCTGTTTCATGAGTTCCATCGAGCATCCAATGTTGGTAATGTTCAGGGTACCGGATTGGGGCTTTCGATTGTTATGCGATGCGTTGATGCACATGCGGGCACCATTAATGTTGAAAGTGAAGTCGGACAAGGAACGACATTTACCGTAACGCTTCCACAATCTAAAAGTCATAAAATTTGAAATTGTTCTACATGAAGGAAAAAAAATGAAAGTATCGCAGTTAAGATTTGAGAATGGTGCTTGGTCGGACACTATTGTTGGTAACACAACGGATTGTCCGGAGTTGGTATTATGTTTTGGAAATAAAGAATTACTCGTTGAGCATCTATGCACTAATCAATTATTACATAAGTTTCCCAAGGCATTGATTGTTTCTTCTTCAACAGCAGGTGAAATACATAATAGTGCAATTTATGATAATACTGCCGTTGCAACTTGTATAAAGTTTGTGAAGGGTAGTAGCGTAGTAGGTAAAAAAGTCAATGTCCTAAATTTTGAAAATAGTTTTGATGCAGGCAAGGCACTTGCACAAGAATTCAGTCAAGACAATTTGCGTTTCTTGCTGATTATTTCCGATGGACAAGTTGTCAATGGTGCTGATTTAGTGTTAGGAATACATAGTGTCATTGAACCGGTAATACCTGTTTCGGGAGGTCTTGCCGGTGATGGACCACATTTTAGCAGTACATTGGTCGGATTAAATGACAATATCGAAAAAGGGAATATAGTTGCGGTAGGATTTTATGGTGAAGATTTACAGATTGGTATAGGCTCTAAAGGCGGATGGGGTAAATTTGGACCAATGCGAACTATCACCAAATCAGAAAAAAATGTATTGTATGAAATAGATGGTGAAAATGCCTTAGATCTTTATATGAAATATCTTGGTGATTATTCGGCACAATTACCTGCGTCTGCATTATTGTTTCCTTTAGCAATTCTCGAAGAAAATGAAGGGACATTAGGTCAAAAAGAAATAGTACGTACAATTTTAAATGTTGATACCGTAGAAAAATCAATGACTTTTGCAGGTAATATGCCTGAAGGAGCAAAAGTAAGATTAATGAAAGCAAATTTGGATGACCTGGCAGCAGCGTCTTCAGATGCGGCTGACTTAACCGGATACACTAATGACCATAGCGATGATGCCTTGGCTTTGCTTATAAGTTGCATTGGTCGAAAATTAATATTCGGCAATAGAATTGACGAAGAATTAGAAGCCGCCCGCGAGATTTTAGGAAACGACATTATAATTACCGGGTTTTATTCCTATGGTGAAATTGCACCTTTTAGTACATATATGAAGTGTGAATTACATAATCAAACGATGACAATTACTACAATAAGTGAAAAATAACTATGAATATTCACAAGTTACTGAAAAGACAGATAAACAAATACTTAGCCGGAGTTAATATTGATGATTCACCTGAGCTCAATACTTTTATTCAGGCTATTAGTGAGACATACAGTAACTATGATAATGACAAGGTATTACAACAAAAAGCGTTTGAAATTGCTGATACAGAGTATTTACAATTAACACAAAAATTGTTGCATGAAAAACAAGTACATGACCAAAGTGTTAAAACTCTTTACAGTGTTATTCGCTCTTTAGACAAAGAACAGTCTGAACTTTTTGACTTTGACGAAAACAATCTGCTTCAGTTGATTGCTTATCTTGAAATGCAGATTCGCTTACGTCAAGAAATTGAAGAACGTAATAAAGAACTTGCGTTGATTATTTCTAAAACTACAGATGCGATTATTATTACGGATACAGCGGGCAACATCGTTTGGGTAAATACGGCATTTGAAAATTTAACCGAATTTACCTTTGCTGAGGTTATCGGCAAAAGACCGGGTGCATTGCTGCAAGGTCCGGAAACGGATATGGAAACCGTAAAAATGATAGCAGAAGCCGTTCGTGAAAAAAGAAATATCAATACTACAATCCTCAATTATTCTAAATCAAAAAAGAAATACTGGCTCAATCTTACGATCAATCCCGTCCTTGATGATAATGGTGTCTGTACAAATTATATTGCAATAGAACGAGATATCACACGCATAATTGAAACAGATTTAGAAATTAAAAAATTGAGTATTCAGTTGCAATCAATATTGGATAATGTTACCGGTTATATCTTTTGTAAGGATTATGATGGACATTTTTTGTTTGTCAATAAGTCTTTGGCTGAATTATTCGATACGACACCTGATAAAGTTATTGGAAAAACTGATGCTGATTATGGGGCAACTCAATCTGAAATAGAGCAGTATTTGGAAAATGATCGTTATGTTATTGATAGTAAACAATCACGTTTCGTTCCCGAAGAAATCATTTTACGAAAAGACGGTACGCGCGGCGTATTCCAAACAACCAAAGTACCAATAGATTTTCCGGGTATTGAGAAGGGTGCTGTCCTTGGCGTTTCTATTGATATTACCGACCGTAAAAATTCCGAGGTAATTATTCAGCAAAAAAATGAAGAACTTGCTCAAAGTGAAGCTGAATTATTAGAAAATCTTTATGAATTGACGGAAGCTCAAGAGGAACTTCAGCAGCAAAAAGATGAAATAAATGAAATTAAAGAGCGATTTGAATTAGCAGTGCGCGGTTCCAATAATGGAATTTGGGATTTCGATTTACGAACGAATGAAATATATTATTCGCCTAAATGGAAAGAAATGCTCGGTTATGATGATAGTGAATTGCCGAATCACATAGACACTTTTAATCAGCTTATACATCCCGAAGATAAGGATATTGTTTGGTCCCAGATAAACAGCTATTTAAGCGGAGATGTGTCTGAATATCAAACTGAATTTAGGATGAAACATAAATCGGGTGATATTGTCTGGATACTTTCAAAAGGCGGTGCTGTGTTTGATGAAAAAGGAAAACCTTATCGAATGACCGGGTCACATTCAGACATTACTCAGCAGAAACACGAAGAAATCCGACAAAAGGAACGTCAAAGCAATATTGAGCGTCATAATCGAATACTTACACAACTTACGACGACCCCTTTTTCTACTTATCAATCATTACAAGGTGCATTAGAAACCATAGCAAAAGCAACATCCATTGGATTAAATATCAATTCTGTAAGAATTGGGAATTTTATTGAAAATAATGATATGGAATGTGCTTGTTGTTATATGGCGGACATTCAGCACTATTCTTCCGGTACAGTAATTCCTTATCATTATGCCGAGAATTTTATTTCTTCGTTGGTTGCCGGAAAAATTATATCAACGAATAATGCTTTTGAACATCCGGATACTAAAGCCCTCAAGGAATTTTTACTCACACCCTACAATATTCACCGTGTTCTGGCAATACCTGTCAGGAATGATGGTGTAGTTATCGGAGTTCTATGTTGTGAATCCACAGAACAGGGTTTGCAATGGAATGATGATGATGTGAGTTTTGCACGATCTATTGCGGATTTTATAGCTATTCTTTATGAGTCGGAAAAAACACGTAAAGCAGAACAGGAAACTATCTATAAAAGTAATCTTTTGCATATACTTGCAACCACGACTGAACGTTTATTGAAAGACACTAACTGGGTTCATGCTTTAAGAAACAGTTTTAACGAAATCGGTGATGTATTTATGAATGATAGAATTTATTACTATCAAATAATTACTGATCAAGAAACGCGTGAACGGTCAGTGGAAAAAATCATCGAATGGGTGAAGTCTGACGATATTATAACAGAGAATATAGAAGGAGTACATCAGTTACCTTATTCGACATCAAGAAGTTTCTATCTTGATATTTTTAGAAAGGGATATTTTATTGCAGATATTGATACAATACATGACGCTGCATTAGCTGGGTTTATGAAATCTCAAAGCATTAAAACAGTGTTAATTTTCCCAATATTTAAGAAAAATATCCTTATTGGTACTTTGGCTTTCGAAAGTTGTGAGTATCACAAAACATGGATTGAATCAGAAATTTCTATCTTAAAAACACTCGCTAATAATATATCAGTTTCTATTCAACGTCAAGAGCATGAGAAGGAAATAAGGGCAAAACAACAGCATTTTGAATCTGTGATTGAAAATGTTCCGGGTGTTACTTTCCGTTCGATACAGATGGACGGAAAATGGTTGTTTTCGTTTATGAGTAATGAAGTTGAGCGTTTGTCGGGATATCCACACTCTCATTTTCATAATCAACCAACAAACACATGGTCTGATATTGTTATGTTGGAAGATAAAAGACGCATACAAAGTCATGTCAAGTCCAGCTTCTCCTTCGATGATTTGTTGCAAGTCGAATATAGAATATTGTCTGCCGACGGTAAAGAAAAATGGGTAGAAGAACGAAGCCACAGCGTCTATGATCATGAGGGTAACTTCGTTGGTATTGACGGATTTATTATGGATATCACTCAGCGGAAATTAGCTGAGCAGGAAATTATTCAAGCGCGAGAAATTGCAGAAGCAGCCAGTAAAGCAAAATCTGATTTCTTGGCTAATATGAGTCATGAAATTAGAACCCCACTCAATGGTGTTATTGGTTTTGCGGATATTCTTATGAAATCCGGCTTAGATGATACTAAACAAAAGTATATGTCCACAATGTATCAATCTGCCAATGCTTTGCTGGGAATTATCAACGATATTCTGGATTTTTCAAAAATCGAAGCCAATAAATTAGAATTGAGTATTGATAAATCAGATATTTATGAGCTTAGCTCGCAAGTAGCCGAAATAATCAGTTTCCAAGCAAGAAATAAGCACATAGAACTTTTACTTAATGTCTCTTCTGACATACCGCGATTTATTTGGTGTGACGAAGTAAGACTCAGACAAATTTTGGTAAATCTATTGGGTAATGCAGTTAAATTCACCAAAGAGGGTGAAATCGAGCTTTCTATTGCAGTACGCGAAAAGATTGATGATTCTCGCTATATGATGCGTTTTGCCGTGCGCGATACAGGAATTGGTATTGATGTGAAAAATAGGAAATTAATATTTGAAGCATTTGCCCAAGAAGATTTATCAACAACAAAAAAATATGGAGGCACCGGCTTGGGACTTGCCATTTCCAGCCGTTTATTACATTTGATGAATAGTGAATTATTACTCGAAAGTGAACAGGGTAAGGGCAGTACTTTTTATTTCGATATTGCATGTACTATTGAGCATGGTAATCCTATAGAATGGAAAGGATTGGAAGATTACAAAACTGTGATGGTTATTGATGATAATCAAAGCAATTTAGATATTGTCACTACTATTTTAGAATCGAAAAATATTGCTTCAACATCTGTTCTGTCCGGCTATGAAGCCCTCGAGTTGTTAAAGAAAGGTCATATATACGATGCTGTCTTTATTGATTATCAAATGCCGGAAATGGACGGTATAGAAACTATACGCCGCATAAGAGAAGATATTCATTTATCTCATGAGCAATTGCCTATTGCTTTGCTTTATAGTTCTGTTGATGATGAAAAAATTAATGCGGCTTGCAGAAAATATGATGTGAATATGCGTTTGGTAAAACCTATTGACAGAAAACAAATATTTTATGGTCTGTCACGGCTGAAAATAGCCGATCAACATCACAATGACAAGGCAATCGCTTCAGCAGAAATTTCGGCATATTCCTCGGATGGTATTGTCATACTTATTGCCGAAGATCAACCTGTCAATATGTTATTACTGACAACTATTATTCACAATTTGTTACCAAATGTCAGAATTATTGAGGCGCAAAACGGATTACTTGCTATCGAATTATGTAGCCAAGAAAAACCGGCATTAGTGTTTATGGATATTCAAATGCCGCAAATGAATGGTTATGATGCAGCAAGGGGAATTAGACAACTTGAACACTGTGCCGATATTCCCATTATTGCATTAACTGCCGGCGTTGTTAAGGGAGAACGTGAACGATGCCTTGATGCAGGGATGAATGATTATATCACTAAACCCGTTGTGCAACAAACAATTGCCAACACTTTAATCCGGTGGCTGCCTAATCAACAACATATTATCACTCAAGAGGAAATTATGGAAATCACTAAGAATGAAAATGTAGTGCATTTTGACAAGGAAGATTTTGACAAACGTATGGGTAAGCACGCCAATCACATGCTGAAAAAATTAATTCCCGTCACTTTGGCAAGTCTCGAAGCTGCAATGGCAGAGGTGCGTGATGAATTACCCGCCAAACGTCCTGAGATACTGTCCGCTTTGGGACATAAAATGAAAGGAACCGCATTGTCTTTGAGCTTAATCACTTTGGGTGAGTATGCTAAACAATTAGAGTCAGTTAAAATTGATGGAACGGAAAATGCCGAATCACTGTATTCCCTCATGTCGGAGGAATTTGAGCAAGTAAAAGTAATTTTGAGTCAAGAACTTTCATCGCTATAAGACTTAGGAACATTTATTGATAGTCATGTAACACACAGTCTTGTGTGTTCAATCAACAACATCACAGTATATACTAAGCCATTGTTATTTATGAAAAAAATACTTGTTATTGAAGATGAAGAGCCGGTACGTATGAATATTGCCGAGCTTTTGGATTTAGAAGGATTTGCTGTGCTTGAAGCAGAAAATGGTCGTATTGGGCTGAAAATTGCCCAAGCAGAAATTCCCGACCTTATTATCTCCGATGCCAATATGCCGGAACTTGATGGCTATGAGGTGCTCTCTGCATTACGCGAAAACCCAAAAACTTCCCATATTCCCTTTGTCTTTCTCACTGCACGTGCGGATTCCTCCGACTTAAGGCAGGGCATGCGGCTCGGTGCTGATGATTATCTCACCAAGCCATTCACCTTGGATGAATTACTCCATACCATCACCACACGACTCGACCGCCAAGACAGCATCCAGCAAACTCTCAATAGCAAGCTCAAAGATTTGCGTGCCAATATCAGCATGGCATTGCCCCATGAACTGCGCACACCGCTGATCGGCATTCTCGGATTCTCCAAAGTCATCAAAACGGAATATGATTCTCTCGAACCCGCTGAAATGGGAGAAATGGCAGATTACATCTATACCTCTGCCGAGCAACTCCATCGCATCATCGAAAACTATTTGCTCTATGTACAATTAGAAACACTCTCTACCGATGCCGACAAAGTCAATCTTTTGCGTCGAAGCATCACACCCGACACATACGACATCATCATGACCGCCATTTTCACCAAAGCTGCCGCAGTCCATAGAAAAAATGATATTGATTGTCAATGTGAGGACTGCCCATTGGCTATAGCACCCGAACATCTTACCAAAATACTCCATGAATTAGCCGACAATGCCATAAAGTTTTCCAATACTGATACACCTGTAGCCTTGGCTTCTTCGTCAGACGAAACATTTTACTATTTGCGCATAAGCAATCAGGGCAGGGGAATGACATCCGAAGAAATTCAAAACCTCGGCGCATTCATGCAATTCGACCGCGCTTCTCAAGAACAGCAAGGAGCCGGCATGGGATTAGTCATCGTCAAAAGAATTGTCGCGCTCTATGGCGGTAAATTCTCCATCGAAAGCACAGTAAATGAGCTAACAACTGTCACCATTGCTTTGCCGATAGCACATCTGTAATCATCACCAACGAATGAACGATACATCGGCTTTGCCGCTTTGGAAAAAAAATCTACGCATACTATGGGCTGCGCAATTCATCGCCATGATTGCAATGAGCGCATGCCTACCATTTCTGCCGCTCTTCGTCCGAGATCTCGGCGTCAATGACCTCCAACAAGCACAACAATGGAGTGGACTCATCGCCGCCGGACCTTTCTTTCTCTCCATCATATCCGTACCCTTTTGGGGAAGTCTCGGCGACAAATACGGGCGCAAACTCATGATAGTACGAGCAATCGTAGGACTCG